>Ga0209841_1000001_pt1 | contig 63917 bp, 59 predicted proteins | sample GWRWT4_30Apr14_FD_187185 | JGI IMG/M metagenome (GOLD analysis project Ga0209841, IMG submission 187185) | Sand microcosm microbial communities from a hyporheic zone in Columbia River, Washington, USA - GW-RW T4_30-Apr-14 (SPAdes) (version 2) | ecosystem: Engineered > Artificial ecosystem > Sand...
TTAGGGGCCGTCTGGAGAGCCGGATGCTGTTCGGACATCGCCGCAAGGACAAGTTCGACACCTAGGACGCGACCGGCCTTAAGTCGCGCAGGCCGCCACGATCTCGGCGACCACGTGGCCATCGACCTGCATGGGCACCAGTGGTGCCTCGCCTTGCAAGGCGGCCAACTCGGCTTGCTTGAGCGACAAGAGTTCGTGCTCAGGGCTGGCGTGGGTGATCGCGGCTTTCTTTCGGCCCTTGGTGGCTGCAGCCTTGGCGCCGTCGTCCTGAACGGATTCGGCGGCATCTGGTTCGCTGCTGCCAGCATGGGCTTCCAGCTTGGCGCGCAGATCGCGAATGTCGTTCACCAGTTGTTGCTCGAAGGTCCAACGCGCTTCATCGGCGACCAGCACGGCCTGGGTGGCCACACGCTCGGCCTGCAATTCGTCCAGGCGAGCACCATGGTGGCTGGCGCCGCTGGCCACTTCGCGCTTCAAGGCGCTGGATTCGGCGTCCAGGCGCTCCAGGCGTTTGCGGGCATCCTCGATGCGCGCGGGCGTGGCGCTTTGGCCGAGCGCCACCTTGGCGCAGGCCGTGTCCAGCACGCTGATGGCCTTGTCGGGCAACTGGCGGCCACTGATGTAGCGGGCGGACAAGCGCACCGCCTCCAGGATGGCTTCGTCGAACAGGCGCACGCCAAAGTGCTTTTCCATCAAGGGCGCCATGCCGCGCAGCATGGCGCAGGCCAGCTCTTCGCTGGGCTCTTCCACCTTGACCACCTGGAAGCGCCGGGCCAGGGCCGCGTCTTTTTCAAAGTACTTTTTGTACTCACCCCAGGTCGTGGCGGCGATGGTGCGCAGCTCGCCACGGGCCAGTGCGGGCTTGAGCAAATTGGCCGCGTCGTTCTGCCCCGCCTGACCGCCCGCGCCAATCATGGTGTGGGCCTCGTCGATGAACAGGATGATGGGATGGGGGCTTTTCTTGACCTCGTCGATCACGTTCTTGAGGCGGTTCTCGAACTCGCCTTTCACCGAGGCGCCCGCTTGCAGCAGGCCCATGTCCAGCACGTGGATGGCCACGCCTTGCAGTGATGCGGGCACATCGCCCAGAGCCACGCGCAGTGCCAACCCCTCCACCACGGCGGTCTTGCCCACGCCCGCCTCGCCAGTCAGGATGGGGTTGTTCTGCCGACGGCGCATCAGGATGTCGATGGCCTGGCGGATCTCGGCATCGCGGCCAATCACCGGATCAACCTTACCCTCCAGCGCACGCTGCGTGAGGTTGGTGGTGAACTGGTCCAGGGCCGGAGTTTTGCCGGCCAGGGTGTCGCTGGCATGGGCCTCGTCTGCGTCGGTGGGCACCTGCCCGGCGTGCATGGCTTGCGCGGCCTCTTGCGAACCCTGCGTCACCTCGGCCAGTTTGTGCTTGAGCTCATCGAGCTTGAACTGGACAAACAGTTTGGACCCACGGTAAGCCAACTGACTGAGCGACGGCTCGGTCAGCAAGGCCAGCAGCAGGTGGGCACTGCGGATGCCCGAGGCCTGCGATTCCAGCGAGGCGATCAACCAGCCGTGCTCCAGCAGCACGGGCAAGTGATTGGAGAACACCGGCGTGCGGCTGTTGCCAGTTTTGAAACGGCCCAGCTCGGATTCCAGGTCGCGCTGCAACTCGGTGGTCGAGATGCCGAAGCGTCGGCACAGCACCACCAGGTCGCTTTGCGGCTGCTCCAGCAGGGCCAGGAACAGGTGCTCCAGGTCCACCTCGTAGTGACCGCGCCCCATGCACAGGCTGGCGGCCCGCTCCGCCGCGCGGCGGGTGGTGTCATTGAGTTTGGAGATCAGGGTCTTGAGGTTCTGGCTCATGGTGATGACGGCGTTGAATGTTGTTTTGATGACGTGAGGTCAGGCCGCCGCGTGGATGTCGTAACGCACATCGGCGCGGTCTTCGTGGGCGGGCCGTGTTTGCAGGAAGGTGTCCCAGCCCAGTCGGGCTTCGGTGGGCGCGCGGCCGGGGTCCAGCGAACTGCCCCGGACTTCGTCCTGGCGCAAACGCAGGTTGACCTCGAACTCCAGGCTCACCCCGTTCAACAGGGTCAGCAACTCGCGCAAGGCCAAGGCACCCGGCGCACCGGGCAGGAAGCGCCTGAACCGAACATGGTCCAGCGGGCCCAGCACAATGCGCATGCGCAGGTCGCGCTGCCACACCCGCTCGCCCAGCATGGCCGACTGGCCCAAGCCACCATTGCCAGATCGACCCAGGTAGTGGCGCCCGGCTTCGGGCAAGGTGTACCAGCGGCCCACGAACTGCTCAAGCGCCACCGGCACGTCCAGGTAGCCTTGCAGCACCTGCTGCAGTTGGCGTGCCGACAAGGTTCGCTGCTGCAGCGTGCCCGAGTAATAGGCCAGCGCCTCGTCGGCCACACCCGTTCGCTCAGCGTCCAAGCGACCGCGCAGGGACTTTTGCCCGATGCCCGCCAAGGCCAGTGCCATGGGCATGAAGCGCTGGCGGCGATCACCTTCGTACTGGATGTGCAGGCGGTGCTTCTTCCAGGCCTGGTAGAACAGCATCACCGCGCGGTGGCTGAACACGTCCATGAAGGCGCGCGCGGCATGGTCCTTCTGGTACAGCTCTCGCTGGGCCAGAGACTCGGTGTAGTGCAGGGGCAAAGTGCCGGTGACCCCCAGCAGACCCATGAAGGCGGGCGTCAGGTCGATGCGCTCGATGTCTTGCGGCCCTTCGGGATGCTCGGCCACGCTGCCATCGGCATGCCGGTGCACCAGCAGCGATTCAATCTCGCTGGCAGGAAACGCCAACGAGATCGAGTTTCGGAAGTTCAGCTTGGCCAAACCTTCGGGCGTGACCAGCCAGCGCTCCAGCAGGCGCACTGCCTGGAAGAAGCCAAACCGCTGCGGTTCGCGCAGCAGTTGCTCGATCACACCAGCGGTTTGTCGCCGTTGCGGGGCGGGCATGTCAGCACCTCTTCCTGTGTGCGCGCCGACACGATGGTCAACTGCGTGAAACTGTTGACGTGAACGTACAGGCCAAAGAAGTGGTCCATCACGGCGGCCAGCAGGCCCAGGCCGGTGCCCACGAAGCTGTCTTCGTCCACGGTCAGGCGCACCTGGGTGCCCCGCACGAAGGTCGCGAAAGGCTCACCGGGCAGCCAGGCCGTGGTCGGGCGAAACTCCACAGCCACCAGGCCGTCCACCTGCCGGCGGTTGGAGGCGCTGCGTGGCAGGTCGTACAGGCGCAGCATTTCCTTCAGAGCGTCGATGCCGCCTGAAGACAAGGACAAATGGTTCAAGGACAGGTGGGAGATCAGGCGCCACAAAGTGCCACGCCCGCGTTCAAAGCGTTGGCTGGCGGTAGGCTTGCGCAGCATCCTGATCTCACGGGCCAGGCTGCCGCCTTCCAGGGTCAGGTCACCACCCGGCGCGCCAAAGGCCAACAAGCTGGGCAGATCGCGGTTGGTCGCCGTGACCGTCAAGGACAAGGTTTCGGTCTGCGGCAAAGCGGGTTCGAAATCCACATCAACGATGGAGATCTCGGTTTCATAGCCGGGGCTTTGCTCGGCCAGGTCGTCATCGCGCCGGGCATGCCAATAGCGCCCCGGCGCCCGGCCATCGCCTTGCTGCTTGGAGCGCTGCCTGCGCAAGGCCGCCAGATTGGGCGCCGAGGCACTGATCTCAGCCTCGTCGAACGGCAGCAGATCGTCGTGCTTCAATGAAAAGAAGGGGCGAAACTCATCGACCGACTCGCCATGCGGCGTTTGCAACACGCGGTAGACCCGGTCGATGGAATAGACCTCGTGGCCAAATGCGCGGCGGCTGTCAGGCAAGACCGGGTAGCTCGACGCCGTGTGGGTGACGCGGATCGGGTCGGCTGGCTGACTGAACAGGTTGACCACCGGCGTGCAACCCAGCACGAAGCTGCGGGCCTGGATGGTCTCCAGCAAGCGGGACTCGTCTGAATCGGTGCGGATGCCCGACATGAGGAGGTGCAGGGTCAAGGACCGCACGCTGCGCGACTCACCACCGCCCCCATCTGTGGGCGCATGCCGCAAGTTGCGGGGCACGGGCACCGTCAGGTCGATGAAATTGAACTTGTCTGGAAAGGCAAAGTACTCGGTCAACAGGCGGTAGGCCGCGTGCGATCGGGCATCGAAATCAATCAGCGCTTCATCGTCGGCAAAGCCTGCGAGTTGGGGCATGGCCTGGTCGATTCCGATGGAGGCTGCCGACAGCCAAGGCTGGTGCGGCGCCACCTGCGTCATCACGCCCACCACTTTCTGGCACAGCGCTTCGCGCAGCACGCTGACCTGAGAAGACTCGCCATCCAGGTAGACGCGCAAAGGCTGGTCGGACAGAACGCTCCACGAAGCCTGGGGCGACAACAGCTCCAGCGTGATGGACAGCACCGACGTCGCGCCGGTAGGCAGCCGTGTGCCTTCGGGCGCCAGCACGGAGTTGCGAAACGCGGCATTGGCAATGCGCACCGGCCGCAGCGTGACGGATTGGGTTGTGCGGAACTTGCAGGCCACGCCCTTGACGGGCCGAGAATTGAGCATCGTGCCCCGAGCCACCTCGGCGGCCTTGCTCATCTGGCCTGCAGCAGCCCCCAGGTCGAACTGGGCAATCGAGCAGGCGGGAAAAGGCCGAAGGTAGTGCGGGTACAGCACCTCCAGCATGGATTCGGTGAACAGCGGAAAGTCATCGTCCAGGCGCTTGTGAACGCGCGCTGCCAACAAGGCGAAGGATTCGATCATCCGCTCGACGTGTGGATCCTGAGACACATCGTTGGCCAGTTGCAAGCGCCCCGCGATCTTGGGATAGCGCTCGGCAAAGCTCATCGACGATTGCCGCAGCAAAGCCAGCTCGCGTTCGTAATGGGGCAGCAGATTTTCCATGGCTAAACGTTGCGTCCGCGAGAAACTTGATAGCGTTGACTGACCGGCTGCAAGACCGCGTCAAAACTGACGATCTCATTGGCCTCATGGGCAATCAACAAGGCCTGGATGGCAAAGTGCAAGCGCTGCCCGGGCCCTGCCGTGCTGTTCACTTGCACCACCGGGTTTTGCAGGCGCGGCTCATGCACGAGCAAGGCTGAGCGGATGTCTTCGCAGATCAAGGCGCGGTCACCCTGGTTGGCCAGCGACAGCGACACAAAATCCTTCAAACCAAAGGACAGCAAGGACTGCTGGCAATTCGTGAAACCGCCCAACATGCCTTCGGGCAGGCCACAGCGGGAGTTCAACAACGATTCGACATCGCGCGCCACGCTGTCCTTGAGCTGATCAATCGATGTGTGCCCCCGTTCATCACGGTGGTCATCGGTCAACTTCTCCAGCAGGTTCAGTCCAAATAAAGTCATCATGAAAAAAGCGGCGGCACGAGGCCGCCGCTTGTCCGTTCAGTCGATCAAGCGAAGGTCGACGTGTTGGTGGCCAGGTTCCAGGCACCGGTGCCGGTGACTGAACCTTGGCTGCCGTCCAGCTTGGACGCCGAGTAAGCCCAATCCACGGCCGAGTACTTCAGGCCGAAGGTTTCCTTGGGGATGCCTTCTTCCGAAACAGCCGGTGCCACGGACGAGATCAGCACGTTCTTCAACTTGATGACCAGGTACTTGACACGCTCGTTCTTGGTGCCGCTGTTGAACGAACCCGTCTGGCCGCTGGAGCGGTAGAAGGTGATTTCGACTTCAGGGGTCACCAAGCCTTGCGAGGCCGCTTGCCACAGCTTGGGGCTGGACGAGTCGATGTCCTTGACGAACACCATTTCGTCGTGCTCGCAACGCTCGGAGGTGTGACCACCAGCGCTGGAGGCCGAAGCCGACTTGGGTTGGCGGATCAGGTGGGCCCAGGAGTCCACTTCGATCGTGGGCTTGGCGTTCTGGCCGGTCGCGGCATTGCTGCCGTGAACGGAGTCGCGCACGTCGCCCTTGATGGCCGAGTTCTTGAACTCGATGTAGATGTCTTTCATTGTTTTTCCTTCCGTGATTTTCTAAAGAAATGGATGCGCCTTAGGCACCGCTGGGCAGTTCTGCAACCAGCCGCAGCGACACCGACAACTCATCCAGCTGAAAATGCGGGCGCACAAAAGCGACCGCACGGTACACCCCAGGTCGTCCGGGGACTTCCTGCACCTCGATGGATGCCTCCCTGAGGGGGTATTTGGCTTTGGCTTCTTGCGACGCACTGTCGTCGGCCAAAACATATTGAGCAATCCACGCATTGAGGAAGCTCTCGACATTGCCTGCCGAAGCGAAGCTGCCGATCTTGTCGCGCATCATCGCCTTGAGGTAGTGCGCGATGCGGCACACCGAGAAGATGTACTGCAGCTGCGATGCCAGCGTGGCATTGGCCGTGGCGGCGGGGTTGTCGTACTTCTTGTGCTTTTGCACCGATTGCGCGCCAAAGAACGCGGCGTAGTCGGTGTTCTTGCAATGGACCAGGGGGATGAAGCCCAGGTCGCTGAGTTCTTTCTCGCGGCGGTCGGTGATCGAGATCTCGGTGGGGCACTTCAAGGCCACTTCGCCGTCGTCGGTCTTGAAGGTGTGGGTGGGCAGGTCTTCGACCAGGCCGCCACCTTCAACGCCGCGGATGGCCGCGCACCAACCGTACATTTCGAAAGCCGAAGTCAAGCGAGCACCGAAGGCATAGGCGGCGTTCACCCACAGGTACTTGCTGTGGTCGGTGCCGTCGATGTCTTCGACGAAGTTGAAGCCTTCGGTGGTGTTGCCATCCTTGGGATCAAAAGGCAGGCGACCCAGGAAGCGCGGCAAGGTCAAGGCCACATAGCGAGAGTCTTCCGATTCGCGGAAGGACTTCCACTTGGCGTATTCCACGGTGTCGAACACCTTGGCCATGTCGCGGGGCTTACCCAAGTCGGTGAAGGTGTCCAGGCCCATCAGCTCGGGCGAGGCTGCCGAGATGAATGGCGCATGGGCGGCGGCCGCCACATGCGACATCTGATCCAGGAAGTACATGTCTTCAGCGCCACGGCCGGCTTCGAAGTCACCGATCAGGGCCGCGAAAGGTGCGCCACCAAAGGTGCCGAACTCTTCTTCGTAGACTTTCTTGAACAAGGCCGACTGGTCGAAGTCGATGGCCGTTTTGAAGTCCTTGACGAGCTCTTTCTTGGTGGCGTTGAACACCTTGATCTTGAGCTTTTCGCCGGTGGAGGTTTGCTTGCACAGGTAGTGCAAACCGGTCCACGAGGACTCCAGCTTCTGGAACTCGGCGGCGTGCATCACCTCGCTGAGCTGGTCGGAGATCAGGCGGTCGATCTCGGCGATGCGGGCGTCCAGCGTGGCCGACAGGTTGTCGGAGACCACGACGGTGCCTTGCAGGACTTCCTTGACCAACTCACCAATGATGTCCTTGGCGCGGGCATGCTCGGTGTCGGTCTTGGCGACCTTGCTTTTGGCAACGATGTCGTCCAGCAAGCTGAAGGCATCGGCGGCCACGGGCAGGCCATTGGATTGCAGTTGTGCGCTCATGGTGTCACTCCTCGGCTTGGTGGGTTTCTGCGCCCAGCTGCTTGAGCTGTTCGGTGTTGCTCAGGACAGCGCCCAGCACGTCTTCCAGCTTTTCATTGCCGGCCATCTTGTTGCGCAGGTCGGAAAGCTTGGTGCGGGCTTCCAGCAATTTGCGCAGGGGCTCGACCTGCTCAACCACCGACTCGGGGCGGAAGTCGTCGATCTTCTTGAAGTCGAGGTTGACGGCGAACTCGCCGCCATCCGCGCTGAGCTTGTTCTTGACGCGGTAGCTGGCGCGGGGCGCCATGCCGGACAACACTTCATCGAAGTTGTCCAGGTCCACGTTGACGAACTTGCGGTCCTTCAAGCGCGCAACCGGCTTGTCAGGATCAGGCTGGCCGGTGAAATCACCCATCACGCCCATCACAAAAGGCAATTCCTTTTGCTCGATCGCATCGCCGATCTCGACGTCGTACGTCAATTGAACACGCGGGGGGCGAACACGCTCCAGACGCTTTTGAACACTGTCGTTTTTGGCCATGACAAAACTCCTCTCTGTGGAAACTGATTACTTCAAAGCACCAAAGGGGTTGTTGCGCCCCCCGGCCGCCGGTGGCGCAGCATTGAGCGCGCTCACCGGATTGGTGGCTGGGGTTCTGGCTGCAGAGGCCACCACCGGTGCGGGAGCGGTGACCACGGGACGGGGTACAGAGGCAACGCGGCGTGTGGCGCGAGCAGGTTTGGCTTCGGGCGCGGATGCCGCGGCCAGCGGAGGCACGAGGATCGGCTCGCCCAAGGCCTCGCGGATCAGCTTGGCCACGCTTTCAGCTTCGGTGCGGGCCGAGCCATTGACTTCATTGGCCTTGCGCAGTTGCTCCAGTGCCTGAGCACTGACACGCAAGCCACTGACGGCCAGGATGCTCTTGGCAGTGAGGTCGGTGGTGTCGCGCTGCAAGGTCTCTTGGGCAGCGGTGATGGCCTGGCCATATTGGCGCGCATCAAAATAGATCTGGGCTTTGCGCAACCAGGGTGCCTTGCTGGCCGGATCGACCTTGATGGCCGTGTCCAACTCAACGAGTGCGTCTTCGGTCTTGCCCAGCTTCTGGGCTTTTTCTGCGGCGTCAAGGCGCTCGGTCAGCTTCTCGGCGGTGGCGGCACTGGCTGCGGCCGCATCACCTTGTTTGGGCGCGATGCTGCAAGCCGTCAAGGCGCAAAGAAGAGAAGCCATCGTCGCGCTCAACAGGCCGCGGCGCACATGGGTATACAGCAATTTGGGAACTCCCTGAACAGTTTATGTTGACCTCGGCATCACGCTCTCGCTGTGGCCGACAGGGCGAATTAAAGCCGAAAACATCTGGCCGACTTCCCCCCCTTTGGGGTGCGTTACAGACTCTTGCATTCGGTTGCAAATGGTCCACCCCCTCGATGGGGGATGCGTCCAAATCAAGGCCTCGGCCTTCTTACACTAGCGCCATGAACACAGGGATGGAGACACGGTTGGTCGCGCTGTTGAGCGCATGGATGCTGGTGGGCTTGTGTGCATGCACATCGACGCCACCCGTCAAAGTGGCCCCCACTGAACTTGAGCGGCTGGGCATGCCCAAAGAGGCGCCCAGCGGCTCGGTGATGGAAACGATTGGCGGCTACAAGGACAAGGCGCTGGAGGCCATTGGCTTGAAGAAGCCCGAGTTGCCGCAAGTGCCCGAAGTCCAGTTGCCGGACCGCAAGATCACGTGGCGCATTCATGCCAGCGATTCACTCAACGTCGCCCCCTCGGGTGAGCCTGTCGCACTGCTCACGCGCATCTACAAACTGCGCAGCCCCAATGCTTTCCTGCAAGCGCCTTACGAGGTGTTTGGCGACCCCGCCAAAGAAAAAGCACACATGGGCGATGACGTGATTGAAACGCGCGAGGTCCAGATGATTCCAGGCCAGCACGACGAGGTGCTCGACAAGGTCGCCCGCGAAGTCCGCTACATCGGCATCGTGGCCTTGTTCCGCAAGCCATCCCCGCAACGATGGCGCTATGCCTTTCGCAGCGAATCCGCCGAGAAGAGCGGCCTGTCCATCGGGCTGCACGCCTGCGCCATGAGTGTGCAAGTGGGCGAGCCCATCGGCCAGCCCTTGAACCTGGCGCGCTCCGTGGCCGTGCCCTGCCCTTAGAAAAACATTCAGCGAGCCCACATTGATCCAGTCACCCAAGATCCTTTGGGGCGAAGGCCTGTTCCTTCGCCCTCAGCACTTCCAGCAACAAGACGCGTATCACGAGTGGCGCCTGTCGCAGATGTCGCGCCTGCTGCACCCTTATGCCTGGGGCGTGCGCCACATCAAGGTCGATCCCGATGCCTTGCAGACTGGCCTTTTGCGTGTGCTTGAACTGCAAGTGGTGTTTCCCGATGGCGAGCTGTTCAACGCACCGGCCGAAGACGAGTTGCCACCGCCGGTCGCCCTGGATTCGCTTCAGGCTTCAAATTTGAATGGCACCAGCGGGCAGGAGCTGGTCTTCCACCTGGCCCTGGCGCCCGTGCGTGCCAGCGGCACCAACTTCGCCACCTCGCGCGAAGAAGCCGACACCGCCGTGCGCTACTACCGCAGCCACACGCAAGCGGCCGATGCCTATACCGATGCCGTGACCGCCGAAGTCACGGTGCTGCGCAAGTCCGCCAAGCTGTTGTCGGACAGCGAGCCCCGCGCTCACCTGGTGTCCCTGCCCTTGCTGCGCATCAAGCGCACCGCCACCGGCAGCTTCGAGCACGATGGGCGCTTCATCCCTCCCAGTGTCAATGTCCAGGCCTCGGCAGCGTTGGTGCTGCACCTGCGCCGCCTGCTGGATGTCTTGCAGGCCAAGGTCGATGCCCTGTATGGCCTGCACCGCGAGCCCAGCAAGAACATCATCGAGTTCAGGTCGGGCGATGTGGCGTCGTTCTGGTTGTTGCACACGGCCAGCTCGGCGTTTGCCGGCTTGTCGCACCTGGCCCGGCATCCCGGCCTGCACCCAGAGCGCTTGTTTGAGAAGCTGCTGGAGTTGGCGGGGGCCTTGCTCACCTTCTCCAAGTCGTTCACGCTGGCCGACCTGCCCGCCTACGACCATCAAAATCCGGGGCCTGCCTTCGTGCGCCTGGACCACATCGTGCGCGAACTGCTGGAGACGGTCATCTCCACCCGCTATTTCTCGATCGCCTTGACCGAGCACCAGCCGTCGTTCCACCTGGGCCGCCTGGACTCCGAGCAGATCAAGGCAAGCACGCAACTCTACCTGGGCGTGTCGGCCAGCATGTCGCCGTCGGAGCTGGTGGATGTGGTGCCCATGCGCTTCAAGCTCGGGGCACCCGAAGACGTCGACAAGCTGGTGCTGTCGGCCATGCCCGGCGTCAAGCTGGTGCACGCGCCTCAGGTACCCGCCGCCATCCCGGTCCGGCCTGGCTGCTACTACTTCACGCTGGAGCCTCGCGGATCGCTCTACGAACGCATGCTGCAAGCGCAAGCCCTCACGGTCTATGCACCGTCTGGCCTGAATGAACTCAAGCTGGAGCTCATCGCGGTCAACCCGTGATGCGGTCCATGAATGCCCACAAGGTGATTTGATGTCCACCGCCACCATCCCCACGATGAACGCCGTTCGCCCCAAGGAAGCCAGCAGCCTGCTGGACCTGATGTACGACGGCTTCTACTTGCTGTTCCTGCTCAAGGCCAAACACGCGCCCCTTGAGGCCGAGGTGTTTCGCGAACGGGTCAAACAGTTCCTGACTGCCTTCGAGCGGGGCGCCACCCGCATGCACGCTTCGTCCGAGGACATCTACGCTTGCAAGTACGCGTTCTGCGCCACGGTGGACGAGGCCATGCTGATGTCATCGTTCAAGGCGCGCGAGTCTTGGCAGCGGCTGCCTTTGCAACTGCAGTTCTTTGGCGAACAGCTGGCTGGCGAACAGTTCTTCATCAAGCTGGAAGACCTGCGATCGCAAGGCGTGGCGCGCGTTGGCACGCTGGAAGTCTTCCACATGTGCCTGCTGCTGGGCTTTCAAGGCAAGTACCTGATCGAAGGCACCGAGAAGCTGGGCTACCTGACCTCACGGCTGGGTGACGAGATCTCGCGCCTGAAAGGCAAACGTGCCGCTTTTGCGCCCAGTTGGGCCGCACCCGACCAAGTGTCACACCAGCTCAAGCATGAGGTGCCGCTGTGGGTGATTGCGTCGGTGTTCGGACTGTTGTCACTCATGGCTTTTGTGGGCTTGCGTTGGAACCTGAATCACTTCACGCAGCAGTCGCTGGCCGAGCACCATGACATCGTGCAACTGGCGCCTCAAGTGGCCAACATCACGATCACCTTGCCTTGACCCGCTGAGCATCAGCCTTTGGTAACGTGCTTGCCGGCCAGTTCGCGCAACTGCGTCAGGCGCTCGCCAATCTTGATCTCCAGGCCGCGGGGCACGGGCTGGTAAAACTCCTGCGGCACCATGCCATCGGGGAAGTAGTTTTCACCAGCGGCCACCGCATCAGGCTCGTCGTGGGCATAGCGGTAGTCCTGGCCAAAGCCCAGGTTCTTCATCAGCTTGGTCGGCGCATTGCGCAGGTGCAGCGGCACGGGGCGTGTCGTGTCCTGCTTGACCCAGGCGCGCACCGCTTTGTAGGCCTTGTAGGCCGCGTTGCTCTTGGGGGCCATGGCCAGGTAGATCACGCATTGGGCCAAGGTCAATTCGCCTTCCGGTGTGCCCAGGCGTTCATAGGTGTCGGCGGCGTCCAGGGCCATGCGCAAGGCACGCGGGTCAGCCAGGCCAATGTCTTCGCTGGCCATGCGGATCAGGCGCCGTGTGATGTAGCGTGGATCGACACCGCCATCGACCATGCGGACGAACCAATACAAGGCGGCATCGGGGTCTGAGCCACGCACGGACTTGTGCAGGGCCGAGATGGTGTCGTAGAACTGATCGCCCCCCTTGTCGTAGCGGCGCAGTTGTTCGCCCAGGGATTTTTCAAGCGCGGCCTCGTCGATCAGCGCGCGGCCCTTGAGCATGCCGGTCAAGGTCTCATAAGTGTTGAGCAAGCGGCGGGCATCGCCGTCCGCATAGGCAATCAGACGCGTGGAGGCCTCTGGCGTCAAGGCCGCACCTTGCAAGGCGTCCTGCCCACGCGCCAGCAATTGCGCCATGGCCTCATCGTCCATGGACCGCAAGACATGCACCGTGGCCCGGGACAGCAAGGCGGCGTTGACCTCGAAGGAAGGGTTCTCGGTGGTGGCGCCAATGAAGGTGAACAGGCCCGACTCCACATGCGGCAGGAAGGCGTCCTGCTGGGCCTTGTTGAAGCGGTGCACCTCGTCCACGAAAACAATCGTGCGCAGGCCATTGCGCTGGGCCAGCAGGGCTTTTTCCACTGCCTCGCGGATGTCTTTGACCCCCCCCAACACGGCCGAGATGCTGAGGAATTGCGCGTCAAAGGCCTGCGCCATGAGGCGCGCCAGGGTGGTCTTGCCCACGCCGGGTGGACCCCACAGAATCATGGAGTGGGGTTGGCCGGACTCAAAAGCAACTCGCAAAGGTTGGCCCGCGCCCAGCAGGTGGTCCTGCCCAACGACATCGTCCAGGGCCTTGGGCCTCAGGCGTTCAGCCAGGGGCGCGGCCAAAGCCGCCTTGCTCGCCGCCGCATCGCGAGGCATGTCGGGGGGATCCAATGGCAAAGACAGGCTTTCTTGCATAGGGACATTGTCGCCGCAGCCAGCCGTGACCCTTGCATTGAGGGGTGTTCAAACCTTATCCACGATCGTGACTAGACAAATCCGTCAGCCAATGACATAATGCGGGTTGACCCGATAACTGCTCGTCTGGATTTCCAGGCAAAACAGCGACCCGAGTTTTCGTTCATCCCCTCTGACCTTTTCAAGCCGAGTTGCACCGTCGGGTGCCAACTGATAGTCGTGTCTTGAGTCTCGGTTGGCGGCGATGCCGTCGCTTTCCAAACCGGCTCACCGTGACGCCTTGCGTTTTGGCTCTTCAGCCATCCGCCCTGTCACGCGATTCGGACACGAATCCACAGCGACCTCACCTGTTCCAGGTTGACCAACCATTTCGTTGGCACCTGGTCGCAGCGCTTTTGCCTTCTGGCTTCGCCGGAAGCGGCAGCGCTTTGTCCTGGCTTGAAAGAACAATCATGAATCAAGAATTTAATCCCGCCGCTGAACCGTCGAAAATCGACGCTTTGGCCCGCGAACTCGACGTGGCCACCGACGACGTCGGCGCTGAAGAAGACACTGCGGTCGACACCTCCGGTGGCGTGCGCTTTTCGGACCTGGGTCTGGACGCTGTCCTGATCAAGGCCCTGACCGATTCCGGCTACACCCAGCCCACCTCGGTCCAGATCCAATCGATCCCTGTGGCCATGAACGGCGCTGACATCAAGGTCGCCGCCAGCACCGGCAGCGGCAAGACCGCCGCCTTCATGTTGCCCGCCCTGCAACGCCTCATCACCGCCCGCAACGATGGCAAGCGCCGCGAAAAAGGCACGGTCCATGGTCCCCGCATCCTGGTCCTGGCTCCTACCCGTGAACTGGCCATGCAAGTGGCCAAGGCCGCTTCAACCTATGGTCGCCACATGCAAGGCCTGCGCGTTGCCACCGTCGTTGGTGGTGTGCCTTACGCCGCCCAACTGAAGGCCCTGCGCGGTCCTCTGGACGTCCTGATCGCCACCCCTGGCCGTTTGATCGACCACCTGGGCACCGGCGTCTGCGTGCTGTCCAACCTGGAAGTGCTGGTTCTGGACGAAGCTGACCGCATGCTGGACATGGGCTTCATCGAAGACATCGAGCACATCGCTTCGCAAACACCCGCCGATCGTCAGACCCTGATGTTCAGCGCGACCTTCGCCGGTCACGTTGGCAAGCTGGCTGCGCGCCTGACCCGTCCTGATGCCCAAAGCATCGACGTGGCCTCACACACCGATAGCCACGACAACATCGAACAGCGTCTGCACTATGCTGACCACTTCGCGCACAAGAACGACCTGCTGGACAGCCTGCTGACCCAGCGTGATGTCGATCAAGCCGTGATCTTCACCAGCACCCAGCGCGACGCCGACATCCTGGCCGACCGCCTGGCCGAACTGGGCCATGAAGTCGCAGCCTTGCACGGTGGCATGCCCCAAGGTCGCCGCACCCGCGTGCTGCAAGCCTTGCGTCAACGCCAGCTCAAAATCCTGGTCGCCACCGACGTGGCCGCCCGTGGCATCGACGTGCCCACGATCACCCACGTGATCAACTACGGCATGCCGATGAAGCCCGAAGATTACGTTCACCGCATTGGCCGCACGGGCCGTGCTGGTCGCAGTGGTCTGGCCGTGACGATCGCCGAACGCCGTGACATCCCCATGTTGCGCCGCATCGAGCGTTACACCACGCAGAACATCCCCGTGGCGACCATTGCCGGCCTGGAACCCAAGGCCCCGATGCAGTCCAGCGGCCCGATGCGCACTGGCAAGCCCATGCCTGGTCACCGCGGCCCCCGTGAAGGTGGCTTTGGTGGTGGTGGCCGTTCGTACGGCGCCCCGCGTGAAGGCGGCTTCGGCGGCGGTCAGCGCGAAGGTGGCTTCGGTGGCGGCAACAGCAACGGTGGCGGTTATCAAAACCGTGGCCCGCGTCGTGATGGCCCCGCTGAAGGTGGCTACAACAGCCGCCCCAGCTTCGGCAGCGATCAACCGCGTGGCGATTTCCGTCCTGCCGGTGGTGACGACCGTCCTGCGTTTGGTGGCGGCCCCCGTGGCGACAGCAAGCCTTCGTTTGGCGCCAACAAGCCCTCTTTCGGCGCAAACAAGCCGTCGTTTGGTGGCAAGCCTTCTTTCGGTGGCCCCAAGCCCTCGTTCGGCGGCGGCAAGCCTTCCTTTGGCGGCCCGAAGCGCCAAGGTGGCGGCTTCAAGCGCGAAGACTGATCACTCAGTCAGACTGGACTGGCCTCAGGGCTGGTCCAGCACATCCGCCCCTGCCGGGGGCGTGAATTGAAAGCGGGTGGCTGGCAAAGTCACCCGTGATTCAAACTGGGCAAAGTCCAGTCTTGATCGTTGACCAAAGCCGTCCTCGATCATCAGCGCGGCCAACACGCCCGCTTTGAACCCGACCCGCACCGAACGGAACTGTCCGTCCTTGTCGCGTGGCACCGCTTCCACCCATTCCAGATTTGAATCCGCGCCTGATGCGGATGGCTTCGGCACGTCCTTCAGCGTGAAGTCCTTGTCCAGCGATCCGCCGGACAACAGCGCTGCGGGCGAGGCGCCCAGTGCATTGCTCATGGGGCGCACAGTGACCTGGTTGAGATCAGCATCCCAGAGCCAGACCTTTTTCCCATCACCCACGATCAATTGCTCGGTGGGCGTGGTGTAGTTGAAGCGAAAACGGTTGGGCCGCTGGAACTCCAGGCTGCCATTGGACTTGCGGGTCTTCTTGCCATCGGGCGAAGTCACCAGCTGGGTGAAGCTGCCCCGGCCCGAGTTCACATCCTTGACGAAAGCGCGCAGGGTGGCCACGCCATCGGCATGCGCCGCGTTGGCCAAAGAGGCGCTCAAGGCCAGGGCCAGCGCGCCGGGCTTCCAGGTGAATCGGTTGATCATCGTCGGTGTCGTCATTGGTTTCATCGCCCTCAGGCGTCCCAGGGGGCGGCGGTTGCGCCGCCATCGCCAGTGCGGTTGGGCACCAGCAGTTCGCGGTTGCCATTGGTGGCCATGTTGGACACCAGGCCAGATTTCTCCATTTGCTCCAGCAAACGGGCGGCCCGGTTGTAGCCGATGCGCAGGTGGCGCTGCACCAGCGAGATCGAGGCCTTGCGGTGCTGCAGCACGATGGCCACGGCCTGGTCGTACATGGGGTCGGACTCTGAATCGCCACCGGCAGGCAGACCATCGCTGCCGGCATCGCCGTCCAGCACGCCGCCTTCGAGGATGCCTTCGATGTAGTTGGGCTCGCCTTGCGACTTCAGGTACTCGACCACACGGTGCACTTCGTCATCGCTGACAAAAGCGCCGTGCACGCGCACAGGCAGGCCGCTGCCCGAGGACAGGTAGAGCATGTCACCCTGCCCCAGCAAGGCTTCGGCGCCCATCTGGTCCAGGATGGTGCGGCTGTCAATCTTGCTGCTCACCTGGAAGGAAATGCGCGTGGGGATGTTGGCCTTGATCAGGCCCGTGATCACATCCACGCTGGGGCGCTGCGTGGCCAGGATCAAATGCACACCCGAGGCGCGCGCCTTCTGCGCCAGGCGCGCGATCAACTCTTCGATCTTCTTGCCCACCACCATCATCAGGTCGGCCAGCTCGTCGATGATGATGACGATGAACGGCATGCGCTCTTGTGGCTCGGGCGATTCCGGCGTCAGGCTGAACGGGTTGGGCAGGTGTTCGCCACGCGACGCGGCCTCGTCGATCTTCTTGTTGTAGCCGGCCAGGTTGCGCACGCCCATCTTGCTCATGAGCTTGTAGCGGCGTTCCATCTCGCCCACCGCCCAGTTCAGGGCATTGGACGCCTGTTTCATGTCGGTCACGACCGGGCACAGCAAATGCGGAATACCTTCGTAGACGCTCATTTCCAGCATCTTCGGATCGATCAGGATCAGGCGCACATCGCGCGCTTCGGCCTTGTAGAGCAGGCTCAAAATCGTGGCGTTGATGCCCACCGACTTACCGGAGCCGGTGGTGCCGGCCACCAGACAGTGCGGCATCTTGGTCAGGTCGGCCACCACGGGCGCGCCGATGATGTCCTTGCCCAAACCAACGGTGAGCATGGATTGCGCGTCGTTGTAGACCTGTGAGCCCAAAATTTCGGCCAGGCGGATCATCTGGCGCTTGGCGTTGGGCAACTCCAGCGCCATCAGGTTCTTGCCGGGGATGGTTTCAACCACGCGGATCGACACCAGCGACAGCGAGCGCGCCAGGTCTTTGGCCAGGTTGACGATCTGCGAGCCCTTCACGCCCGTGGCCGGTTCGATCTCGTAGCGCGTGATGACCGGGCCCGGCGAGGCCGCGACCACGCGCACTTCCACGCCAAAGTCCTTGAGCTTCTTCTCGATCATCCGCGACGTCATTTCCAGCGTCTCGGGCGTCACGGTTTCCATGCGGCCCTGGGCGGCATCCAGCAAGGCGATCTGCGGCAGCTTGGTGTCGGCCATGTCGGAGAACAGCGGCTTTTGCTGCTCCTTGATGATGCGGTCGGACTTGGGCACCTCGACCATCGTCTTTTCGATCACCAGAGGGATGGGCTCCAGCGGCTGCTCGTGGCGGATCTCTTCGGCCACGCGTTCGCGCTCGATGGTGGCTTTTTCGCCGATGCGCAGATCAACGGCCTCTTCGCGCTTGGCCTCTCTGCGCTCGCGGACGCGTTCGAACAAGCCGCCAATGCGCTCGGCGATGTCCAACCATGAAAAATGCAGGGCCAGTGACAGGCCAGCGATCAACAAGGCGATCCACACCACGCCCGAACCATTGAAGCCCAGCCATTTGTGGCTGAACAGGCCCAAGGTCATGCCCAGGATGCCGCCAGCGTGCTCTCCAGCCAAAGTGGCTTCATGCCGGTAAAGGCGCGACCATTCGAGCGAGCAACTGGCCGACATCAGCAGGACCACGCCCAGCCAGAACAACCAGCGCGCGCGAGGCGCCGCATCGGCCGACTGCGACGCCAGCGGTACCGCACCAGAAGGGATGAGAGAAACCGCGGTGTCGCGGCGCAACCAACGCGCCAGCGCACTGAGCCAGACCCGCGCACCCACGATCAGCCCCAACCAGGCCGATTGGCCAAACAAGAACAGGGCCACATCAGAGGCATAAGCGCCCAAGTGCCCGCCCCAATTGGCGGCTTCCTGGTTCAAACCAGAGGTGGTGAAAGCCGCATCAAGGCGACTGTGGCTGGCCAGGGACAGCAAGGCCAGCACCAGCAGCACGCCGCCAAGCAGCAAGCCCGCCTGGAAGCGGAAAGTGTTTTCAAGCGGGGGGCCGGGTGGCTCGGGCGCCACCACAACAGGACTGCGGTGCAGTCGCCCAGTCACGCGCGGGGACGAGGAGGCGTCCGGGCGTCGGTCGGATTTGGCGTCCGCAGACGCCTCATGGCGGAGTGAACCCAACGGAAAAGTCATGCCCGCATTGTGCGGGCATTTTCAAAGCGGTGAAGCCGGCGAAACGGGCGTCAGGCCGTGGCGACCAGGCGTTCCTTGAGCACCACGCTGCCCGTTTCCTGAGTTTCGATCAGGCCACGCTCTTCCAGGTCCTTCATGACGCGGCTGACCATTTCGCGCGAAGCGCCCACGTGCTTGGCCAGATCCTGGCGCGACACCTTGCCGCGGATGACCCGGGCGCCGTCGTCATCATCGGCCATGTCCAGCAGGGCACGGGCCACGCGGCCATAGACGTCCAGCAGGGCCAGGGATTCGATCTGGCGGTCGGCATTGCGCAGGCGCTGCACCAAGCCGCGCAAAATAGCGTAGGACAGGCTGGAATTTTCGGGCAAGCAGCGGGCAAAATCGGCACGTCCCAGCACCAGAACATCGGTCTGCACTTCGGCGCGAACCGTGGCCGAGTGCGGATCGTTGTCGATCAGGCTCATCTCGCCGAGGTAGTCGCCGGCCTCCAGCACTGCCAGGATGACTTCACGGCCCCGCTCGTCGGAGGCCACCACGCGGGCACGGCCCGTCAGGAGAATGAACAAGGAGTTGGTCTTGCGGCCCCGCTCGACGATGAGCTCACCACGGCGATAGCGGCGTTTGACGACGCCCTCTGCAATGGCCTCGGCCTGTGCTGCAGTGAGCATCGAGAACAGCGGCACCCGCCGGATCAGGTCGAGATTGGACAGCATGGCCATGGAAAGCTCCTCATTGGATGAATTCGAGGTGAAACATTCACCTTATCTGGTGTGAGACAAATCACCAGTCCCTACAATTTTCGGCAGGACTCCAGGAATTTGTAGGCACTTTATCGATTGCAAACCCTAAGCCAAGCCCAAATATGAGGCTGGAAACCCGCACAGTTTGAACACCACAAGGAAACACGATGTCCACCGCCCAACATAGCAACGTCCTGATCCTGGGATCGGGCCCCGCCGGCTACAGCGCCGCCATCTACGCTGCCCGCGCCAATTTGCACCCCACCCTGGTCACGGGCATGGCCCAGGGCGGACAACTGATGACCACCACCGAAGTGGACAACTGGCCGGCCGACGTGAACGGCGTTCAAGGCCCGGAACTGATGCAGCGCTTTCAGGAGCACGCCGAGCGCTTTCACACCAAGATGCTCTACGACCACATCAATGAGGTCGACCTGTCCAAGCGCCCCTTCACGCTCAAAGGCGACTCCGGCACCTACACCACCAACGCCCTGATCATCGCCACCGGCGCCTCGGCCCAGTACCTGGGGCTGCCCTCCGAAGAAGCCTTCATGGGCCGCGGCGTGAGCGGCTGCGCCACCTGCGATGGCTTCTTTTACCGCGATGCCGTGGTCTGCGTGGTCGGGGGCGGCAACACGGCCGTCGAAGAAGCGCTTTACTTGTCGAACATTGCCTCCAAGGTACACCTGATCCACCGCCGCGACAAGTTCCGCGCCGAGGCCATCCTGATCGACAAGGTTCACGAGAAGGTGGCGACCGGCAAGATCGAGTTGCACCTGTTCAAGACCCTGGACGAAGTGCTGGGTGACCAGAGCGGCGTGACCGGCGTGCGCCTGAAGAGCACCGTGGACGAAAGCACCACCGAGCTGGAACTCAAGGGCTGCTTCATCGCCATTGGCCACAAGCCCAACACCGACATCTTCAAGGGCCAACTGGAGATGAAGGACGGCTACATCCTGACCAAGGGCGGCAGCAACGGCATGGCCACCATGACCAGCATTCCGGGCGTTTTTGCGGCTGGCGACGTGCAGGATCACATCTACCGCCAGGCCATCACCAGCGCCGGAACGGGCTGCATGGCGGCCCTGGATGCCCAGCGTTTCCTGGAGCAGGAGAGCACTTGATGTGTCTGAGTTGGCAAGCCTCAAGTTTTTGGTTATAATCTCAGTCTTTGCAAAATTCGTCCCGGTGTTCGGTGCATGATTTCATGAGTTTCATGAGTTGGGCGCTGTCACCGGAAGGGTGATGACCCAAGGGTTCAAGTTTTTAAAAACAAGAATCCTTGTTCTGATCACTGCTTCGTCACACAAAAGCGCAGCGGCAACAAGCGCAATCACAGCGAACGGAGAAGCGTCATGGCACGCGTCTGTCAAGTCACGGGTAAGGGCCCGATGGTGGGAAACAATGTTTCTCACGCGAACAACAAAACCAAGCGTCGTTTTCTGCCTAATCTGCAGTACCGTCGTTTTTGGGTCGAGAGCGAAAACCGTTGGGTGCGTCTGCGCATCAGCACATCGGCTTTGCGCTTGATCGACAAAGTGGGCATCGACCAGGTCCTGACCGACCTGCGTGCCCGTGGCCAACTGTGATCCGGAGCTGAATCATGGCATCTAAAGGCGGACGCGAAAAGATCAAGCTGGAATCCACTGCGGGTACCGGCCACTTTTACACCACGACCAAGAACAAGAAGACCACGCCCCAAAAGCTGGAATTCATGAAGTTCGACCCCAAGGCTCGCAAGCATGTGGCCTACAAGGAAATCAAGCTGAAGTAATTCAGACTGGTTTCTTGTCGCAAGAACCCGCTCAGCGCAAGCTCAGCGGGTTTTTTCATGGCTGATGACCCTGGGGTGTCGGTGGGTTTATGCAGGCATGCGTCATGAGCCGCCCATGAAAAAGCCCCGCAGTGCGGGGCTTTGAACATATGTGGGGCGCAAGGCCCCTGAGCACATCGTGCCGTCTATCGGTATATCAGGCGTGCGCGGCGCGCAACTTGCGGGAGAAGTCTTCCAGGGCGGCCACACCACTGGCTTCGGCGCGCTGGCACCAGCCCTGCAGATCGACCACCAATTGCTCGGCGGACACATTGGTCCGCGTCCACAGGGCACGCAACTCTTCACGCATCACGATCAGTTTGTCCAGCTTGGGGTGAGCTTCGCGGGCTTGAGAGATCTCGCTGCGCAGGCCTTGCGGCACTTTGTCGTCATCGCGGTGCAGCCAGTGGCGAACACGCTGCAGCCTGTCGGCAGCAGCTTCCTGCCCGCCGGCCTTCAGCTTGGCCAACTCGGCCGAGCAGGCGGCGCTGACTTCTCGGGCGTAACCCGCCATCAACTCGTAACGGTGGGCCACGATGGCCTCCAGCGTCTTGGCATCGGCCACCGGACGGATGTCGCCCAGCATCAGGCGCGGCGCGGTCTTGCGGACCTTGGCCAGGTGCATCATTTCCAGGGCACGGATGTAACCCCAGCCGATGTCGAATTCGTAGGGCTTGACCGACAGCTTGGCCGACGTCGGGTAGGTATGGTGGTTGTTGTGCAACTCTTCGCCACCAATGATGATGCCCCAGGGCGAAATGTTGGTTGAAGCATCGGGCGCTTCGAAATTACGGTAACCCCACCAGTGGCCCAGACCGTTGATGATGCCGGCCGCCGTCACGGGGATCCAAAGCATTTGCACGGCCCAAACCGTGATGCCAATGGCGCCGAACAGGAACAGGTCCAGCAACAACATCAGGATCACGCCCCAATTGGCTTTGCCGGTGTAGACGACCTTTTCCACCCAGTCGTTGGGCGTGTTGTGCCCGTACTTTTTCAGGGTTTCCTGATTTTCAGCTTCGGCGGCGTACAACTCGCGACCGCGCAACAGCACAGTTTTGATGCCGTGGGCGACCGGGCTGTGGGGGTCTTCTTCGGTTTCGCACTTGGCGTGGTGCTTGCGGTGGATGGACACCCATTCCTTGGTGACGATGCTGGTCGTCAACCACAGCCAGAAGCGGAAAAAATGCGCCGGGATGGGATGAAGCTCCAAGGCGCGGTGCGCTTGCGCACGATGCAGGAAGATCGTGACAGAAGCGATGGTGATGTGGGTCAACACGAGCGTGGCGACCAGAACTTGCCACCAATTGGCCTGAAGAAACCCATCAATCGACCATTGCACGAGTGAGTCGTGAACCGCACCCATGGACAGAAAATCAAACATTCAAAAACCTTTCGAACGGAACCAGCCATTGTAGGCGGCTCACGGTAGATGGGTGCGCCCTCATGTCAAAACAATAGGGGTTGCGGCGCTCACCCAGCAGCGTGGCAACCCTCGTGCCGCCCTGGGACTTGCGGCATTTTCCACACCATCCAAGTTTGTTTCCAACGTTGGGTGTTTGGCGCCCGGAAAAAAAGGCGCTGGCAGGTTCAATTCCCGTCAAGGGCATCGCCAATCTGGCTGCGGAGCAGCTCGGCCAGAGCGCGACGATCGGCATGGCTGGCCGCCTGCAGGGGCAGCACCGTCACGTGGACAGTCAATTGGCGGGCCGTGATCACGCCCCACAGGGACTGCCACAAGGTGGTGTCGCCCACGAAGGCCGCGGCCGGGCTGATGTCATGCAGCTCATCGCTGTAGCGCAGCGCGACTGGCTGCACCGGCTCTTTGGCATCGATCGCAGCCTGCAACATGTTGGCGTGAAAATGCAGCAACTTGTGGCCGTCGCCCGTGGTGCCTTCCGGAAACACCGCGACGGTGTACCCGTTTTGCAAAGCACTGGACATCAAACCCAAAACGCGCATGGCGTCTCGACGGCGCTCACGCTGCAGGTACAAGGTGCCGGCGGCGGTCACCATGAAGCCCACGACTGGCCAGCCTGCCACTTCGGCTTTGGAGACGAAGCGCGAGGGCACGACCGAATTGATGGCCACGATGTCCAGCCACGACACATGGTTGGACACCACCAACTTGGCACCAGGGCGGGGGTGCCCCTTCACGACCAGGGTGACGCCCAGCACCTTGAGCAACTGCTGCGACCACCGGCGCACCGCCTCATCCCGCTCGCCAGCAGGTCGGTCGACATAGGCGATGCGTGCCAGCCAAAGTCCGCGCACGATGTGCCCGACGATGCCCAGCAGGCGCCAGGGCCCGATCAACCAGCTTGACCAAGTGCGACTCACGGGCGTTCCCGCAGGGAAAGCTTTGTCGGGCACGGCTTAGACGGCTTCGTGGGCAACTTGGCCGGCGACCAAGGTCAGGCGGACGCGGCCCGGCAGGTCCGTGCCTGACACCTCGAAAGCAAAAGGCGTGTGTTTGCCCTGGCTGGTTAAAAGGCCAGGCACGGCTTGCCAGCGTGCCGTGGGGTCGAAGATGCAGACATCGGCCACGCCGCCCTGCACCAGTCGTCCGGCACTGGAGGACAGCGAACCCAAGGCATCGCCCAGAACCTTGACCGGACCTGCAGTGACGACCGAGAGTGCCTGGCGCAATCTGGCGGGATGAGCGGGTTCATGGTGATCGGCGCCGGCCCATTTCAGGGCCAGGCTCAGCAGCAGTTCCAGGCCGGTGGCGCCGGGTTCGGCTTCGCCAAAGGGCAAGGTTTTTTCGTCTTCGCTGACGGGGGTGTGGTCGGACACCAGCGCGTCGAGTGTGCCGTCGGCCAGGCCGGCCTGCAGGGCATCGCGGTCGCGGCCCTGGCGCAATGGCGGGTTCAGGCGCATGGCGGGGTTGAAGTAGCCGATGTCGATGTCGGTCAACAGCAGGGAGTTGATGCTGACGTCGGCGGTGATGGGCAGGTTCTGGGCCTTGGCCTGCCGGACGAGGTCAACACCCGCCGCGCTGGAGATGCGGCACAGGTGCACCCGGGCACCCGTGGCGCGCACCAGTTCGATGATGGTGTGCAGGGCGATGGTCTCGGCGCTGACCGGCACGCCCGACAGGCCCAGGCGCGTGGCGACCGGGCCGCTGGCGGCCACGCCCTTGCCCAACCAGGCGTCTTGAGGACGCAGCCAGACGGTGTAGCCAAAGGTGGAGGCGTATTGCAGGGCCCGTTGCAGTACCTGCGTGTCGCGCACCGGCACTTCGGCTTGGGAGAAGCCCACGCAGCCGGCTTCGTGCAGTTCGGCCATCTCGGTGAGGATTTCACCCTTGAGGCCACGTGTCAAAGCACCCAGTGGGAAGAGGCGGCAGCGGCTGAGCTTGCGCGCCCGGAACTTGAGCATCTCGACCAGGCCGGGTTCGTCGAGCGTTGGATCGGTGTCGGGCAAGCAGACCACGCTGGTGACCCCGCCGGCAGCGGCAGCAGCGAGTTCGGATTCGAGCATGCCTTCGTGCTCGTGGCCCGGTTCGCGCAGGCGCACGGCCAGGTCGACCAGGCCGGGGGCGACGATCAGGCCCGTGGCGTCGATGGTGCGGTCGGGCGCGAAGTCGGCTTTGGTGTCGCCAATGGCGGTGATGCGGCCGCCAGTGATGGCCAGGTCGCCGATTTGGTCAAGGCCAGAGGCTGGATCAACCAGGCGGCCGTTCTTGATGAGGATTTTCATGCGGGGCTCAGGCTTCGTTGCCAGCGATGATGGACATCACGGCCATGCGCACCGCGATGCCGAAGGTGACCTGGGGCAGGATGACGCTTTGCTTGCCATCGGCCACGGCGGAGTCGATCTCGACGCCTCGGTTGATGGGGCCGGGGTGCATGACGATGGCATCGGGTTTGGCGTGGGCCAACTTTTCTTCGGTCAGGCCGAACTCTTTGAAGAACTCGCCCGCGCTGGGCAGCATGCCGCCAGACATGCGTTCGTTCTGCAGGCGCAGCATGATGATCACATCAGCGTCCTTGATGCCTTCGACCATGTCATGGCAGACGCGCACGCCCATCTCGCGCAAATCACCCGGCACCAGGGTGCGGGGGCCGACCACGCGCACTTCGGGCACGCCCAGGGTGGTCAAAGCGTGGATGTTGGAGCGGGCCACGCGCGAGTGCACGATGTCGCCCACGATGGCCACCGTGAGGTTGCTGAAGTCTTTTTTGTAGTGCCGGATGGTGAACATGTCCAGCAAGGCCTGCGTGGGGTGCGCGTGGCGGCCGTCGCCGGCATTGACCACGTGCACGTGCGGGGCGACGTGCTGGGCAATCAGGTAGGGCGCGCCGGATTCGGCGTGACGCACCACGAACATGTCGGCGTGCATCGCGCTGAGGTTGGCGATGGTGTCGAGCAGGCTTTCGCCCTTGGAGGCCGACGAGCGCGCGATGTCCAAGTTGATCACGTCGGCGCTCAGGCGCTTGGCCGCGATCTCGAAAGTAGTGCGCGTGCGGGTGCTGTTCTCGAAGAACAGGTTGAACACGCTCTTGCCGCGCAGCAGCGGCACCTTCTTGACCTCGCGGTCGTTGACGCTCAAAAACGTCTCGGCGGTGTCCAGGATCTTGTGGATGACGGCCTTGGGCAGGCCTTCAGTGGACAGCAGGTGGATCAGCTCGCCGTGGCCGTTGAGCTGGGGATTGCGTTGCAGCTTGGCGGTCGTCATTCGACCCTCTCGAAATGGAACTGGAAACGTCCGTCGTCGGCGCGGACCAGGGACACGCGCTGGTCAGCCGGCAAGGTAATGCGGGCGGCGGACAGGGCCGGCTCAATGGGCAGTTCGCGCCCGCCTCGGTCGACCAGCACCGCCAGGGTGACGCTGGCCGGGCGGCCAAAATCGAACATCTCGTTGATGACGGCGCGGATGGTGCGGCCGGTGTAGAGCACGTCATCGATCAGCAGGATGTGCCGGCCTTCGACGGAAAACGGCAGGTGTGTGGCGTCGGTGGTGGCGGCCATGCCGCGCGAGCCGAAGTCGTCACGGTGCAGGGCTGAGGAGATGACGCCATGGGGCTCGGCGCGACCCAGGTCCTGGCTCAGGCGCTCAGCCAGCCAGGCGCCGCCCGACCAGATGCCGACCAGGGCGGTATCAAGCGTGACGATGCGCCGCACACCGGACAGCAGGTTGGCGTAGAGCGCCTCGGCGTCCAGGTGCAGGGTGTTTTGCTGTTCGCTCACTCAGGCCCCCTCGGGATGTTCGTTGAAAAACTGCTGCAGCAGGATGGCGGCCGAAGCGGCGTCCAGGTCACGGGCGCCATCGGCGTGGGCCTCGGTGGTGGAATAGCGCTCGTCCACCTCGTGCACGGGCAGCTTGAAGCGGCCTTGCAATTGGCGGGCGAAACGGCGTGCGCGCAGGGTATTTTCGTGCTCGGCGCCATCGGGGTGGAAAGGCACACCCACCACCAGGGCGTTGGGTTGCCATTCGTCGATCAGGCTGCCGATCTGGGCGAAACGGGCATCACCCTCCGCGGCGATGGTGCGCAGGGGCTGGGCCTGGCGCAGCAAGGTGTTGCCGCTGGCCACGCCCACCCGCTTGAGGCCGTAGTCGAAGGCCAGGTAGCTTTGAACGGCCACGCTCATCCGTGTCCGGCCTCGGAGGTGAGCATGCTGCGGTCGATGCCCAGCAGGGACAAGGCCCGGTCGTAGCGCTCTTCCACCGGCGTGTCAAAGATGACGGCGGGCTCGGCGTTGACGTTGAGCCAGCCGTTGCGGCCCAACTCGTCCTCCAGTTGGCCCGCGCCCCACCCGGCATAACCAAGGGTGATGAAGACCCGGCTGGGCCCGGCGCCGTTGGACAGGGCCTCCAGCACATCCCGCGAGGTGGTCATTTCCAGGCCGCCCGGGATCTTCAAGGTCGAGCTGTAATGGCCGCCCTCAGCGTCGAGGCTGTCGTGCAGGACGAAGCCGCGCTCGGTTTGCACCGGGCCGCCGAAGTAGACTGGCCGGGACGCCAAGTCCTCGCGGTCCAGGCTCAGGTCCACTTTTTCGAATAAATTTCGCAGGTTGATGTCGATGGGACGGTTGATGACGAGGCCCAAAGCCCCGTTTTCAGTGTGTTCACAGAGGTAGACAACCGCGCCCGCAAAGTTGCCATCGGTCATACCGGGCATGGCAATGAGGAACTGGTTGCTCAGATCGATAGAGGGTGCGCCTTCAGACATGCCATGATTTTAGACCCCACATGACCACTCAGTTTGATTCCGCCCTTGTCTGGTTCCGCCGCGACCTGCGCAGCACCGACCATGCCGCCCTGCACTACGCCCTGAAACAGGCCAGGCGCGTGTGGTGCGTGTTCGTTTTTGACACCGACATCCTGGACCCGCTGCCCCGCGCAGACCGCCGGGTGGTGTTCATCCGGGACAGCCTGGTCGAGCTGGACGAGGCCTTGCGCCTGTTGGCCACCGCACGGGAAGCACCCCACGCGCAGGAAGCCGGCTTGATCGTTTTGCACGGCAGCGCGCTCACGGAAATCCCCCGACTGGCGCAGCAACTCGGCGTTCAAGCGGTGTTTGCCAACCACGACGACGAGCCTGCCGCCCTGGCGCGCGACGCCAAAGTGCGGGGCAAGCTGAGCGAGGTGGGTGCGGCGCTGTTCACCTCCAAGGACCACGTGATCTTCGAGCGCAACGAGATCCTGACGGGCAACGACACGCCCTATGGCGTCTTCACACCCTATAAAAACAACTGGCTGAAGAAGATTGACGAGTTCTACGTCAAGGCCTACCCGGTGGCCGCCCATGCCCAGCATCTGGCGGCCATTCCCGCCCACCTCGGGATAAAAGCGACCGATGGCGCGCGCATTCCCGGTTTGGGTGAGCTGGGGTTCGAGCCCACCGACGCCCTGAAAGTGCACGCCGGCATGAGCGGCGCCCAGGCCCTGCTGGATGATTTTCTGGAGCGCATGGACCAGTACCGCGACACCCGCGACTTCCCTGGCGTGAAGGGGCCCAGCTACCTGTCCACCCACTTGCGCTTTGGCACGGTGTCGATCCGCCTGCTGGCCAAACTGGCCTGGGACCGCAGCAAGGCTGGCTCCGTCGGCGCGCAAACCTGGTTGTCCGAGCTGATCTGGCGCGATTTTTACCATCAGGTGATGCACCACCACCCCCACGTCATCGGCCACAGCTTCAAGCGCGACTACGACAAGATCAAGTGGGCGCACGGCAAGCAAGCGGAGGCCCGTTTCGCGGCCTGGTGCGGTGGGCGCACCGGCTACCCGCTGGTGGACGCGGCCATGCGCCAGATCAACCAGACCGGCTACATGCACAACCGCCTGCGCATGGTCGTGGCCAGCTTTCTGATCAAGGATTTGGGCATCGACTGGCGCTGGGGCGAGCGCTACTTTGCCGAGAAGCTGCTGGATTTCGACCTGGCGGCCAACAACGGCGGCTGGCAATGGGCGGCCTCCAGTGGCTGCGATGCCCAGCCCTACTTCCGCATCTTCAACCCCATCAACCAAAGCCAGAAGTTCGATGGGGCGGGTAAATTCATCCGCCGCTATGTGCCTGAGCTGGCCCACCTGAGCGACAAGGCCATCCATGCCCCCTGGCAGGGCGATCTGGGCGATGCCGTGGACTACCCCTCGCCCATCGTGCAGCATGACGAAGCACGGGCAGAAACCTTGGAACGCTACGCGGTGGTCAAAAGTGGCGAGAAGCCAGGCTGAGCCAGGCGGTCAGAACAACTCGATGTTGCCGACCTTGTCGCCTTCGGTGGTGATGATGCCCTGGCTGACCAGGTTCTCAAAACACAGGGTTTGATTGCGGCCTTGGTGCTTGGCCTGGTAGACGGCCTGGTCGGCCCGCGAAAAAGCGGCACTGGGCGTGTCATGCGCGTGAACGCCGGTGAAGCCCAAGCTGACCGTGACCTGCCCCACTTGCGGAAAAGCATAGGCCTGCATGTTTTGCCGAAACCGCTCGAACACGCGCAGGGCGTGTTTTTCAGTGCCACCGCGCAGCAGCACCACGAACTCTTCGCCCCCAAAGCGGAACAGGCGGTCGTAGTGCCGGAAGGTCTGGCGCATGATCCGCGCCACCAGCACCAGCACTTCATCGCCGATCAAGTGGCCGAAACGGTCGTTGACCAGCTTGAAGTGGTCAATGTCGATGACACCAAGCCAGAAGGTATTCATCTGCGAACCGCGGCGCTCGGCCTCACTCTCGGCATCTTCGGCGCTCAACTGCACCGGCATGGACGCCTTGAGGAAGGTGGCATCGAAAGTCTGGCGGTTGAGCAGCCCGGTGAGCGAATCACGCTGGCTGGATTCCAGCAAGTTCTGAAAATTGCCAAATACGCGCAGCAAAGTCTGCATGGAGCGCAGGTCGCGCAAGGGCAAGGGCTGCGCCGAGCGAACTTCCAGCACGCCCGATTGACCCAGTTCGGCGTGCAGGGTCAGCACCGTCAACCAGGTGGCGCCGTCGCCTTCGCCTGGGCCGTCCTCGGCCTCGTTCAAGGCACGCTGCACCAGCGTGCGCGAGACCATGGCCTCTTCGCGGGAGGGGAAATCTTCCAGGAAAGGCATCGTGTCCGGGTCCAGCCAGGGCGGATCGCTGATGGTCAACCGGCCGCGCCTTGCCAACCCGGAACACAACCAATGCTGATCCCCACCATCCTGACCAAGAACACGGTAAACACCGACACTGGAGGCCCCCAACAGCTCTAAAACGCTTTGAGCCAAGGAGACATCCAGCAACTCACGATCGCGCTGGGCGGTCAGGTGAGCCAGTTGATCGATCGCGCTGGCGTCGGTGTCCACGAAATCAGGCGTTGCCACTCACAGCCGCCGCCTCTCGCTGCAAAGCGTAGCGGGCCACCAGGGCCAGCAGTTCTTCTTCCCCGTAAGGTTTGCCCAGGTAGTGGTTGGCGCCCAGCTGGGTGGCGTAGTCACGGTGCTTTTGGGCAATGCGCGAAGAAATCATCACCACCGGCAAATCCTTCCAACGCTCATGGCCACGGATGTTTCGCACCAGGTCGAAACCATCCATGCGCGGCATTTCGATGTCGGACAGCACCACCACGGGGACCTCTTCGGCCAGGCGCTCCAGGGCGTCCATGCCATCCTTGGCCAGCACGACGCGGTAGCCTTCACGCGCCAGCAAGCGCTGCGTGACGCGGCGCACGGTCAAGGAGTCGTCAACCACCAGGACCAGCGGCGGCAGGGCCTCGACGGCCACGGCAGCCGCCTGCTCCGCTTCGGTCTCTTCACCGTTGGCGACCGCGTGCAAAGCAGCCTTGGTGTAGGCCTGGGCCACATCGCCATAAACCGTGGCCAAAGCCACCGGGTTGTAGATCAGCGAGACTGCGCCGGAAGCCAGCAGGGTCATGCCCGCCAAGCCAGGCAGGCGCGACAACTGCGGCCCCAGGTTCTTGACGACCACTTCGTGGTTGCCCAACACTTCATCCACGTGCAAGGCAATGCGTTGCTGCGCCGAGCGCACCACGATCACCGGCAGCGAACGACCTTCGGCCACGCCACGCGGGCTGATTTGCAGCAAGGCACCCAGCCAGTAGAAAGGCAGAACCAAGTCGGCAAACTGGTAGGTGCCGAACTCGTAGGCCTGCTCCACCTCGGCGGGTTTGGCACGGCGCACCATTTCGATCAAGTGGGTGGGCACGGCCACGGTGACGTCACCGCAGCGCATCATCACCACCTTGGTGACCGCCGTGGTCAAGGGCAAGACCAGCTTGAAGCTGGTGCCCTGCCCGGCAGCTGTGGATGTTTCAATGCGACCGCCCATGGCGTTCACTTCAGAACGAACCACGTCCATGCCGATGCCGCGCCCGGCCAATTCGGTGACCGTGTCGGCCGTCGAAAAACCGGGCGTGAAAATCATCTGGGCCAACTCGCCGGGCGGCACATCTGCGTCAGGCTGGATCAGGCCCATGGCCACGGCCTTCTGGCGGATGCGGTCCAGGTTGAGCCCGGCGCCATCATCGCGGAACTCCAGCGAGACTTCATTGCCTTCCTGGCGCAAGGACACGATCACCAGACCCGCCGGGTCTTTGCCGGCGGCCTGGCGCACGGCCGGGATTTCGATGCCGTGGGTGATGCAATTGCGCAGCAAGTGCTCGAAGGCACCGGTCATGCGCTCCAGCACGCCCCGGTCAACTTCGGTGGCGCCGCCCACGATGTCCAGCTTGACCTGCTTGCCGGTTTCCTTGGCAGCCTGGCGCACGACGCGGTACAGGCGGTCAGACAGGCCTTCGAACTCGACCATGCGGGTGCGCAGCAGGTCGTCCTGCAGATCGCGCGTGAGGCGGGCCTGCGCGGCCAATTGGTCTTCGGCGACTTCAAGCGTGCGGTTCAGGGAACGCTGCACGGTGGCCACGTCGTTCACCGACTCGGCCATCATCCGGGTCAACTCCTGGAAGCGCGTGTAGCGGTCAAACTCAAGCGGATCGAAGTTCTGACTGGCGGCACGGGCCGCTTCCAGGCGGGTGTTCAGCTGAGTATCGGCTTGCAGTTCGATGTCACGCAACTGCTGGCGCAAACGCCCCAAATTGTCGGTGAGGTCGGTGAGCGAGCCACGGATCTGACCCACTTGCGAAGCGATCCGGGTGCGGGCAATGCTGACCTCGCCGGCGTGGTTGACCAAGCGGTCCAGCAATTGCGGACGCACGCGCACCACGGCCTGCACGGCAGCCTGCGTGTTGTCTCGCTTGGGCGCCACGGTCAGGCGGCGGCCATTGTTGGCCAGGGTGGTCCAGTCGATCACGGCGGGGACGGCCGTGGTTCCAGTCACGTCCACCGCGGGCGATTCAAGCGGAGTGGGCAGGTCGGCGGGCGCCACGGGACGCACCACAGCGGTGGGCAGCGACTCGACCACGCGCGACACCGTCTCGACCGGTTCGGCCGGTGGCAAGGGCTTGCTGACTTCGGCGTTGTAGGTCTGCGCATCGCGCTGCGACAAGGCCTCGAACTCTTCGACCAGCGCATCAACGCGGGCTTCAAGAGGTTCGACATCTTCACGGGTGATCGACTCGGAGCCGATCAGGTGCTCAATGGTGGTTTCAAGGCGGTGGGCCAACTCGCCCAGGCGCATGGCACCGGCCAGGCGCGCGCCGCCCTTGAAGGTGTGCAGGGTGCGCATGCAGGCGGCAGGGGCAGCCGGGTGGGTGGGCTGTTCCAGCCACTGGCGCATCTGGCTGGCCAGTTGGGGCAGCAACTCCTGCGCTTCTTCTTCGAAAATGGGGAAGAGATCGGGGTCGACGGCGTCGTGGGCTTCCAGGTCGTCGCGGTCGTCCAGGCCGGTGATGCTGTCGGCCTTGCGCATGGCGGGCGCGGCAGCGGCGGGCAGCACCTCGGGCAGCGAATCCAGCGACTTGATCTCGGCCTGGCCCAATGGGCTGGGCTGGGTCGGGACCACTTCGTCGTGGGACGACTGGTCAAACGACGAATCAGGCACGGCCGACTCGTCGACCGAATGCACCAGGCGCAGGTGCCCATGGCTGCGGTTCTCATCGGAACCAGCTTCGCCATCTTCGCCATCGCCGGTGTCGAGTTCGCCCAGCAGGCTCCGCGCTTCCAGGCGGCGCGAGGCGGTGTGGTCGTACACCTCCAGGCGACGCATCAAATCGTCGTTGGGCGTCTTGAGGAAACCCGCGGCGAATTGGTGCAGCAGGTGGCGGATGTCGTCGGCCGCTTCATTGAACAAGGCGGCCACTTCCGGCTCACCACGGCCCAGGGCATGGGCGCGCATCAGGCTGTGCTCCAGCAGGCGCGCCAGTTGCGACAGTTCGGCGTAGCCCACGGTGGCGGAATTGCCCGCCAGCGAGTGCGCCAGGGCAATCGCGTCTTCCGACACCGGGTGATGCAACTCCAGCGCCCATTCGCTGAGCGAGGTGCACAGGCGGCGAGACTGCTCGTCAGCCTCGTTCAAGTAGATGTTGAACAGTGGGATGCTGATGCGCAGCGGGCCAATGACCTTGACTTGGTCGTCGGACTCGGCCGGGGGCTCATCGGTCGCGGCAGGCTCGTCCAGCACGACGGGCTCGTCGGCGAACACGCTGGGCTCGGATTCGAGGTACAGCGGTTGCGAATTTTCAAAGACCTCGGGCACCTGAACCTGCAGGGCCTCGTCGGACACCAGGTCCAGAACGATGGCTGGCTCGGGCTCCACAGGCAACACTTCTTCCAGGAAGGAATCAGGTTCGGTGAGCTCGGCCGCCTCCGCTAACGCCGCGGTGTCATCTTCTTCCGACGGCAACTCCAGGGTCAGCAAATCGCCATCGATGCTGGGCAGGTGGGAATCGGTGAACGCCGATGGCTGGGTGACGGGTTCTTCAGGAGACGTTGGCGTCTCCTGCTCGCCTCCCAGATCGACCAGGGGCAAGGTCAGGTCGGACAGGTCGTCTTCAGCCGGGGCCGAAGACTCTTCAGCCGCGAAGGATTGGACATCTGTGGCCGCGAAGGTGGATCCTCCGCCAATGGGCACGCGGCGCCCTTCCAGGCGCAAGGTGTCGGCAGCGCGAACCAAGTCGGCACTGTGCCAACCTTGGGCTTGGCGCGCCTCGATGGCTTTGGTCCAGCCGGCCATGTACTCCAGCGCTTCCGCGGTGAAGCCCAGCAAGTCAGGGCTGGCTGGCGCCTGGGAGGCCATCCAGGTGTTGAACAGTTGCTCGCAGGCCCAGCCCGCTTCGCCGTAGTCGTTCAGGCCGACCATGCGCGAGCTGCCCTTCAGGGTGTGGAAACCACGGCGCACGCTGGTGAGCAAGGTGACGTCGGCCGGGTTGGTGAGCAAGCCCTCGGTCGCCTCCAGGGCGCTGGCGATGACTTCATTGGCCTCTTCGAGGAAGATGCCGCGCATCTCGTCGTCTTCTTCCAGGCCGGTGAGCTCGGCAGGCACCACGGGCGTGGGCATCAGGGGCGCATGGCCGCTATCGCCAAAGGTTTCACCAACGGACAAGTCCAGACCCACGGGCTCGGACACCGACTGCGCGAAATCGGCCATGACCTGGGCGACCTGCTCGCGGGCCAGCGTTTGGGCATCCTGATCGTCAGAGGCCTGGGCTGTGGCCAAGGCCGCTTGCGCGGAAGCCACGGTGTCGGCCAGGGCGGGCTGATCCTGCACCATGGGCGTGTCAGCCAGCTTCTGCAATTCATCCGAGACATCGCTCAGGGACACTTCGTCGCGGGTGACCGACTCGACCACGGCTTCGGCCGCCGTTTGCACTTCGTCGCGCTCGGCCTTTTGGGCAGCGGCTTCGACCGGGTCGGGCAAGGCCACCGGGATCGGCGCCGAACGCTCGCGGCCCATCAAGGGCGACAGCACGCCGGTGTCGGGGTCGTACTTGAACAGCGCTTTGACCAGATTGGGCTGCACGTTCAGCATGTCAATCAGGAAGCCCAGCGCACCCAGGTTGGTGGCCAGGCGGTCGAACACGCCCGCATCACCGGCTTCCTGCACGTTGGTGTCGGGTTGCAGCAAGTGATCGACGTCTTCGCGCATGCGAACCGTGGCGTGGCCGGCCATGTCCAGGCCCAGCACGGCCAGCACGCCGCGCATGGCCTGCAATTGCGTGGGCACGTTCACCAGCGACGCTGGCTGGGTGGGATCACGGAAGAACAGGTCGATGTTCTTTTCGGCTTCGCTCAGGTTGCTGCGCAACTCCTGCACCACGCTGCCGATGGTCTGCCGGTCGGATACACGGCGGTACAGGTCTTCCATCCACGATTCCAGCGGCTGAGCCGGCTGGCCCTGGCGGACCGCGTCGATGCGGCTGGCCAGGCGATGGATGCGGTCTTTCTGATCGGGGTGGTCGAACTCGCCGTCTTCGAGCGAGGCCTCCTGGTAGAGAAGGCTGGTGGCTACTTCCATGGCCAGGCTGGGCTCGGGCGCCTGCCCCGACTGCACGGTCTGGTTCACGGCCTGCGACAGCGCCTCAGCCAGCACCGCGCCATCGGGGTACAGCCGCTTGAGCGACTCGGCCACCAGGGCGAATTGTTCGTTCAGGCCACCCAGGCGCAACAACTCACCGGCCGCAACCGCCGACCAGCCATCTTTGGCACCGCCCACGCGTTTGACCGCTTGCGCCACCCAGGCCGGGTCGTAACGACCCAGGCTGGATTCCAGCAGATTGACCGGCGCATGTTGGTCAAGGCCAAAGGTGCGGCGCACGTTCGACAACACCGAATTGGGCTTGGCATCCGAGCCCGATGCTTGTGCGCAGAAGAACAACAACTCTTGCGCCAAACGGTCAGAGGGGGTTTCCTTGCCTTGAACCAGCACACGCAGTTGCTTGAGCAATGAAGACAAGACGCGTTTCGCGTGCACGGTCAGCGGCACGTGGTCGCCCGCCAGGGCTTCCAGGAAACCACTGGCCAGCATCCACGTGGCCGACTCGCGGTGTGCATGGCGCTGCGACGATCCACTGGCCAGCGAGGCGCACAAATCGGCCAGGGCCACCGCATCACGCGGCTGATTGCGACGCAGCAAGGCCAGCAAGCCGGATTCGAAATCATCCACCGTGGCTTCATCCGCCGCACGCGGCGTGGCCGACTCAGGCGGCGCCAGCGGCGCTTCCAGCGCCACCTTGGGCCAGTCCTGGCTCCACAAGTCGGTGGGCCGCGGCAAGGTCGTGCCGGCCAGCGACATCAAGGCTTCGTATTGGGGAAACAGCGCCAGTGCGGGCACATTCTTGCCGTTCAGTCGGCGCCCGATGTAATCCATCAGCGCGAAGGAGCCCCGCTCCACCGCCAACACAGCGGCTTCCGTCAAGGACGAAGGCCGGTTGATGAACTTCTGGACGACGGCTTCACTGGCGCGCAGCAAGGTGGCGCCAGCGGGCAAGCCCGCCAGCTCCAGCGCACCCACACCCTGGTGGATTTGCTGGCGCGCCTGCCGCAGCACGGCCGGGTCGCGCGCGTCCATGTCGGACAGGTCGGCCGAGCCGGCGTCCTTGAGGCCACGGTGCAGCGCTTTGTGCGCGGCATCCAGCGACTTGCGGAGTTCTTCCTGAACCCACGCCAGGGCGCTGAGATCGTCTGACATCGGGGCTGCTTGCATGCTGTCCATGGGGTCGACTCTCGAGTCTTAAGCGATCTTGAACCGGGACACCGACTGCTGGAGTTCGTCGGCGGTCTTGGACAGCTCGCGCACGAGCTGGGTCGTTGATCGGGTACCTTCACCGGTCTGCTCGGTCACCGCAAAAATGTGCTGGATGTTCGAGACGACCACGTTCGCAGATTCTGCTTCACGCAAGGCTTGTGAGGAAATCTGCTCAATCAGTTCAGCCAGTCGGCGTGACACGCGGTCAATGTCGCCCAGCGCGGAACCGGCGGCATCTGACAGCCGGGCCCCTTCCACCACGCCCTGCGTGGAGCGTTCCATGGCGGCCACGGCGTCTTGCGTGTCGGTCTGAATGGTGCGCACCAGCGCGGCAATCTGCTTGGTCGCGTCGCCGGAGCGTTCGGCCAGCCGTTGCACTTCTTCGGCCACCACGGAGAAGCCTCGACCGGCTTCACCGGCAGAAGCGGCCTGAATAGCCGCGTTCAAGGCCAGCACGTTGGTCTGTTCGGTAATGTCAGAGATCAGCTCGGTGATTTCACCGATCTCCTGTGACGATTCGCCCAGCCGTTTGATGCGCTTGGAGGTGTCCTGAATCTGGTCACGGATGGTGTTCATACCGCCGATGGCGTTCTGCACAGCGGTCAGACCCGTGTCGGCAGCGGCCAGCGATTGGCGCGCCACTTCAGCGGAGTGCTGGGCTTGTGCCGACACTTCGTTAATCCGGCCCGCCATCTGCAGCACCGACTCGCCGGTTTCGCGGATCTCGCGCAGTTGCTCGTCAGACGCGGCCAGCAGTTCGGTCGAGGTGGCTTCCACCTGCTGCGTGGTGTCGGTGGCACGTTGAACCGTGCTTTGCACCTGGGCCACCAGGCTGCGCAGCTCTTCCACCGTGAAGTTCACCGAGTCGGCGATGGCGCCGGTGATGTCTTCGGTCACCGTGGCTTGTTGCGTCAAGTCACCTTCAGCGACCATTTGCAGTTCGTTCATCAAACGCAAAATGGCGGCCTGATTGGCGTCGTTGACGCGCTTGGCTTCGCGCTCCTGACGTTCGGCTTCCTGGCGCTGGCCTTCGGCCAGCTGACGCCGTTGCGTCTGGTCGGTGAAGAACACGCGCAAGAGGCCAAAGCCGGCCGCAACGGTGAGTGCCAGGAAGATCACGATCAACACGATGTTGACCAGGCCGATGCCCGCACCGCTGGACAAGCGCGTTTGCACCTGCTCCAGGCCTTTGCGCAGCGGCTCGCTGTCGTCAATGATGGCCACTTGCGCATCGCGCGCGGCCACCAGGCCTTGCAGCGTGCCCAAGATGAAGGTCGATTGCGTGCGGGTCTGTTCGAACAGCTTCTGCAGGGCCTCCAGCGGCTCGCGCACCTCGGCATCCTTGACGCCGTTCAGGCCCAGGTCCTTATTCCCGTTCAACAAGCCATCCACGATTTCCTTGAAAGCGTTCAAGTCCTTGCCCAGCAAGAACACTGCTTCGGTCGACACACCTTCCACCGTCAGGAATTCGTTGGCCGACTTGCCGATGCGCTGGGTCAGCATGACCATCTGGTTCATGGCCATCAATTCGGCTGGCGTCGCACCACCTTTTTCGATCTTGGCGGTGGCAATGCCTTCCGCCAGGTCCAGCAACTCGGAGGATTGGCCGTTCACTTCGCGCAGCGCTTGACTCACTTGAGTCAGCGTCTGTTTCTGGGCCAACACGAACTTGGCGTTTTTCTCGGCGCGATCCACCAGGGGCAGCAGGGGCAGCAGGGGCTCCTTCGCCGTGGCGGGCACCTCGGTCAAACCCAATGAGCCATCGCCTTGCGCCAGGCCACGCACATTGCTGGCCAGCACCTTGGCGGAATCAGCCACCTCCTGGAAAGCCTGCGCCCGGCCGATCAAGGCCTGCGACACCGACTTGGCCAAGCGTTGCGACTGCATCAGCGCCTGACCAGTGGCACCCGCTTGCGCCGCGCGACGATCGGCGGAATTCACCGACAGGAATGCACTGAGCATCAAGCCCAGACCACCCAGGATGAAGGCCCCGAACAACACGCGCTGCTGACGCTCCAGCGACCAGCTGCCGATCACCGGCAAACCGGTGCGCGATTCGGCATTGGCTGCACCCAGGGCCTCGGCCTTGATCCGGGCATCGTGGTAGTCCGGCGGGAACTCGGATGGCGCCGCCTCGGAGATGATCGAATCCGACGAGCCCCCCCCGCCCGGTTGGAGCGTGGAAGATACCGAGTTGTGGGTGTCAACGGCGTTGGCACCTGACGAGGTCACTGGCGCCTCGGATGCCAGGGCCTCCGGCTGGACTTCGTCTTCGTCCTGCGACTTGCCCAGGTCCTTGATTCGACTCAGGAAACTCATGCCTTGTACTCCAAACGGTCAAGCGTCGATCTTGAGGAAAGCCTCGTCTGCGGTCAGCGCAGCAAGGTCGAGTTCGTACCAGGCACGGCCCTTGTCATCGACCACTTGCTGGCCAATGAAATGGGGCGTGTCTGGCGAAGGGGTGCTGCCTGCCACCATGTCTGCCGGGTTTCTCAGCCCCAGCAACCGATCAACGACCAGGGCGACGTTGAGCTGCAGCGAGCTGTTCATCGCCACCAGGCGCCCCGCCTCGCGGGCCCCCTGTTCTTGCGACCAACGTGCCACCGGCCGGGCCAGGCCCAGAAAAGTTGGCAGGTCGACCACGCCATGCAACTGCCCGCGCAGGTTGGCCACGCCCAAAAACCAGGGCTGGCTGTGCGGCACGGTTTGCAAAACGGACATGGGGAAGATCTCGCCAGCCTGGTCAAGCGGCAGCAAAAAACCGTGCCCGGCGATTTCCACCGCCAACCAGTTTCGGGTTGGCGCTTGCTCACGCGCTGCCTGCAACCGGGTGGCCAGGCGTTTTTGCAGGTCCCGCAGGGCTTCTTTATTCGCCATGAATCAACCAAACGCCTTGATCTTGGCCAGCAACTCTTCAGGATCAACCGGCTTGACCACGTAGTCGCGCGCGCCCTGGCGCATGCCCCAGACGCGGTCGGTTTCCTGGTTCTTGCTGGTGCAGATGATCACCGGGACGTCGGCGAATGCTGGATCTCGGGTAATGGCCCGCGTGAGCTGGAAGCCGTTCTGGCCGGGCATGACCACGTCCATCAGGATCAGGTCAGGCTTTTCTTCTTGAAGGCGGCGCAAGGCTTCTTCGCCGTTTTCGGCGGTGCGGACCTTGAAACCTTTTTTGGTCAGCAGATCCGACAGCACATGCAGCTCTGTCTTGGAATCGTCAACCAGCAGGATTTTTTGAATGGACATGATCGATCAACCTCTTGGCGAACTCTGTGGGCGACGCATGCGCGCCCTAGACGCAGAACCAGAAATGGTTCAATCAAGCACTGTACTGTGCCACCGCTTGGAGCAACTGATCCTTGGTGAATGGCTTGGTCAAATAATCCTGAGACCCCACCATTCGTCCACGGGCTTTGTCAAAAAGACCGTCTTTGGAAGACAACATGATCACGGGCGTGGCCGCGAAACGCGGGTTGCGTTTGATGATGGCGCAGGTTTGATACCATCCAGGCGCGGCATCAGGATGTCACAAAAGATGATGCTGGGCTCATGGTCATTGACCTTGGCCAGGGCGTCGAAACCGTCCTCGGCCAACAACACTTCGTAACCTCCCTGCTTCAGGAAAATCTCGGCACTGCGCCGAATGGTGTTGCTGTCGTCAATCACCAGGATTTTCTTGGGCGCGGTGATTTCGGGAACATCGCTTAATACGGGCAAGCCAGTTTCAGTCACGGACCCATTCCTTTAATCAAAGTGGATGACGGCGATACCGTCAAATCTGAACCATTTCGAAATCTTCCTTGCGGGCGCCGCATTCAGGACACACCCAATTCATGGGAATGTCCTCCCAACGCGTGCCCGGTGCAATGCCTTCTTCGGGCAGGCCGACAGCTTCGTCATAAATCCAGCCACAAATCAAACACATCCAGGTGCGGGAAGAGTTCACGTCTGTTCAAACCAGCTTGAATACAATGGGCTGATTGTAGCCATCCCACTCTTGTGAAAAACAAGGGTTTGTGGGCACCACAAGACGCTTGGCGCCGTGTGATACCCATTAGGACGACTCCCGCCCACTGGTCTGAACACCGGGCCTGAACACCGCTAGACGCACTGAATGAACACTCCCACCGACGGCCCCCAGGTTGATCCCGCCACCGAAGCCGAAGACTCCGGAACCCCGGCGTGCGTGATGAGCTTCAATGCCAGCGACCCCAGTGGCGCCAGTGGCATTGCAGCGGACATCGCCACCATGGCGTCCATGGGCGCGCACACCTTGCCGGTGATCACCAGCTTACTGATTCGCGACACCGCCGAGGTGTTTGAAATTCACGAAATCGACGCCGATGCGATTTCCGAGCAGGCACGCACCATCCTGGAAGACGCCACCATTTCGGCCTGGAAAGTCGGTTTTCTGGGCAGCGCCGAGGGCGTGAGCGTGGTGGCAGAAATCTTGTCCGACTACACCGATATTCCGCTGGTGTCTTATTTACCCAACGTCTCGTGGATGGAAGAGGACGCCCAGATGTCCTATCTGGAGGCTTTTCGCGAACTGATCCTGCCTGCCACGCTGGTGTTGGTAGGAAACCACAAGACCCTGACGGACTTCCTGTTGCCCGAGTGGGAGTCCGAGCGTCCGCCGTCTGCCCGTGAGTTGGCCGTGGCCGCCAGCGAAAGCGGCTGTGGCTATGTGCTGGTGACAGGCATCCAGTTGCCCGACCAGTTCATCGACAACGTGCTGGCATCGGCGCAAGGCGCGATCGCTGGCGAACGTTTTGAGCGTTTCGAGGCCAGTTTCGTGGGCGCGGGCGACACCTTGTCGGCCGCCCTGGCCGCCATCCTGGCCACGGAAACCTCGGTGGACATGGCCGTGTCAGAGGCGCTGAGCTTCCTGGACCAGGCGCTGGACTCGGGATTCCGCCCTGGCATGGGTGGCGTCATCCCCGACCGCTTCTTCTGGGCACTGCCTCCGGGCGAAGAGGGCGAGGAAACCGCCAGCGAAGAAGTCGCCGCTGGCGAATCCGGACTGACCGACAACGACATCTCCCCTTCCTCACGCAATGTCCACTAATGCAGCGTTGTTCGAGCGTGCGCAGCGCTCCATCCCCGGCGGGGTGAACTCGCCCGTGCGGGCTTTCAAGGCCGTGGGCGGCACGCCCCGCTTCATCGCCAGGGCACAAGGCGCCTACATGTGGGATGCCGAAGGGCGCCGCTACATCGATTACATCGGCTCGTGGGGCCCGATGATCCTGGGCCATGGCCACCCCGAGGTGCTTGAGGCGGTGCAGAAGGCGGCGCTGGACGGCTTTTCGTTCGGCGCGCCCACCGAGCGCGAGGTCGAGCTGGCCGAAGAGATTTTGAAGCTGGTGCCCAGCGCCGAGCAGGTGCGCCTGGTCAGCTCAGGCACGGAAGCGGCCATGAGTGCGATCCGCCTGGCACGCGGCTTCACGGGCCGCAGCAAGCTGATCAAGTTCGAAGGCTGTTACCACGGCCATGCCGATGCCTTGCTGGTCAAGGCGGGTTCGGGCCTGGCCACTTTCGGCCACCCGACCAGTGCGGGCGTGCCACCTGAGGTGGTGCAGCACACCCTGGTCCTGGAATACAACAACGTCGAGCAGATCGAGCAAGCCTTTGCCGAAGTGGGTAGCGAGATCGCCTGCGTGATGATCGAACCGATTGCAGGCAACATGAATTTCGTGCGCGCCTCGGTGCCTTTCATGAAGCGTTTGCGCGAGTTGTGCACGCAGCATGGCGCCCTGCTGGTGTTCGACGAAGTGATGTCGGGCTTTCGCGTGGCCCTGGGCGGGGCGCAAAGCCTGTATGCGCAGCAGATCCCCGGCTTCACGCCGGATCTGAGCGTGTTTGGCAAAGTGATTGGTGGCGGCATGCCGCTGGCGGCCTTCGCCGGCCCGGCCAAGATCATGGCGCAACTGGCACCGTTGGGGCCGGTGTACCAGGCCGGCACGCTGTCAGGCAACCCAGTGGCCACGGCCTGCGGGCTGGCCACCTTGAAGGTCATCCAGCGCCCCGGCTTTTTTGAATCACTGGCACAGCGCACGCAAAGCCTGGTGCAAGGGCTGGTGGGCGCCGCGCAGCAAGCTGGCGTGCCTTTGGTAGGCGACAGCCAGGGCGGCATGTTCGGCTTTTTCTTTGCCGACAGCCTGCCCCAGCACTACCAAGCGGTCATGGCCCACGGGCCAGACAAGTTCAACCGCTTCTTCCACGCCATGCTGGACCGTGGCGTGTATCTTGCACCGGCCATGTACGAGGCTGGTTTCGTGAGTGACGCGCACACCGAGCAGGACATTCTTGAGACGGTGGCCGCCGCCGCACAAGCATTGGGTTGAGCATGCACATTCACATTCTTGGCATTTGCGGCACCTTCATGGGTGGCGTGGCCGCATTGGCCCGCGAGGCCGGCCACCGCGTCACGGGTTGCGACGCGGGCGTCTACCCGCCCATGAGCGACCAGTTGCGCGCATTGGGCATCGAATTGATCGAGGGCTACACGCCTGATCAGCTCGAGTTGAAACCCGATTTGTTCGTGATTGGCAACGTGGTCTCGCGCGGCAACCCGCTGATGGAAGCCATCCTGAACGCCGGCCTGCCTTACACCAGCGGCCCGCAGTGGTTGAGCGAAAACGTGTTGCACGGGCGGCATGTGCTGGCCGTGGCCGGCACACATGGCAAAACCACCACCACGTCGATGTTGACCTGGATCCTGGAGCACGCCGGTTTGCAGCCGGGCTTCCTGGTCGGTGGCGTGCCGCAGAACTTTGGGGTGTCGGCCAGGCTGGGTGATCTTGACGCAGCTCGGCGCCCTGCTTCGGGCCACCCCTTCGTGATCGAGGCCGACGAATACGACACCGCGTTTTTCGACAAGCGCAGCAAGTTCGTTCACTACCAGGCGCGCACCGCCGTGTTGAACAACCTGGAGTTTGACCACGCCGACATCTTTGCCGACCTGGCCGCGATTGAAACCCAGTTCCACCACCTGGTGCGCACCGTGCCGGGCCAAGGCCGCCTGGTGGTCAACGCGCGAGAAGACAGCTTGCAGCGCGTGCTGGACCGTGGCTGCTGGAGCGACGTGGTTCGCTTTGGCGTGCGCGGCGATGTGCCGGGCTTCCGCGCCCGGGGCGAGCCGCATGCTTTTGATGTTCTCAAGGCCGCCGTGCTGGTCGGCCGCGTCGAGTGGCCCCTGATGGGCGAGCACAACCAGATGAACGCGTTGGCGGCCATTGCCGCGGCCGAGCACGTGGGCGTGTCGCCGCAGGTGGCTTGCGAGGCGCTGGGTTTGTTCGCCAACGTCAAGCGCCGCCTGGAGTTGCGTGGCGAGGTGAAGGGCATCACCGTGTACGACGATTTTGCCCACCACCCCACGGCCATCCGCACGACGGTGGATGGGCTGCGTCGGCGCATCAGCCCCGACCAGCGCATCATCGCGGTCTTCGAGCCGCGCTCCAACACGATGAAGCTGGGGACCATGAAGGCGCTGCTGCCATGGTCATTGGAAGAAGCCGACCTGTCCTTCTGCCACAGCGGCGGACTGGGCTGGGACGCGGCCGAAGCGCTGGCGCCCATGGGTGACCGCGCGGTGGTGGTGGACAACATCGAGGCGCTGGTGAGCAAGGTGGTCAAGGCGGCCAAGCCGGGCGATCAGATCTTGTGCATGAGCAATGGCGGGTTTGGCGGGATTCACGACAAGCTGCTCAAGGCCTTGGCCGAGCGCTGAACCCACACAGGTTTCCAGGGAGTTGGAATGAGCATGAATGCCACGCAGTCGGTGGACGCGTTTGTTGAAGAGACCAGTTTTGGCAACTGGTTTTTGCGCACGGTGACCTGGAAGGTGCACGTGATGAACAGGGCCTTGAACGACCTTCAGCGCCTGATGCCCGCAGGCCAACGTTATGACCGCATCCTGGACGTCGGTTGCGGTTTTGGCCATTCGTTCGCGGAGTTGTCCAAGCGCTTCCAGCCGCAATTGATCGTGGGCATGGACCCCGATCCAGGCTTGCACCAACGGGCCAGCGCCGAGGCCAGGTCCTGCGGCAGCCCGGTCGAACTGCACGCCGACAACGCCTCGAAGATGAGCTGGCCTGACCACCATTTCGACATGGTGTTCTGCCACCAGACCTTTCACCACATCGTGGCGCAGAAAGAGGCCATGGCCGAGTTCTTGCGCGTGTTGAAGCCGGGTGGGGTTTTGCTGTTCGCAGAGTCCACCCGCAAATACATCCACTCGCTGCCGATCCGCCTGCTGTTCAGGCACCCCATGGACGTGCAGCGCACCGCCCCCGAATACATCGCCATGATCCGTGAGGCGGGCTTTGAACTGCCCGACTCGCGCATTTCAACGCCCTACCTGTGGTGGAGCCGGCCCGACATCGGGTTTTTAGAATGGATCGGAAGACCCGTGCCGCCAGATCGTGAGGAAACCCTGGTCAATGCCGTGGCGGTGAAGCCATGACCAACGCCTCGCCCACCGTGGTTCGTTCGAGTGGTGTGATGGGCCTGCTGAACGGCTTCATCCTGGACAACATCCGAGCCTTTGAAATGATCGGCGTGTTGATGCGGATCGCCAGCTTCAGCCTGGTGAGTTGGCTTGGCCCAGACAGTCCGTTCATGTTCGTGTGGGCCTTCAACACGGTGGACGCCATCTTGCTGTCCTGGTGCGCCCTGTTGAAGCGCGATACAGCCTATTCGCTGCTGAACATTTTCTGGATTCTGGTGGGCGTGGTGGGCATGCTTCGCGCGGGCAATGTGATCGGGCATTGAGGCCCGCCTGTCGGGTCAACCTACAGTGTTTTCCACGGCACTTTGGGCAGGGCCTCTAGCTCTGCCCCATGCAACACCACGCTTGAAGGCGTGGCTGGGAACACAGCCAAAGTGAAAGCTTCGGCGCTCACGATCACCGCCTGGGCGTCGCTGTCATCAGCGGGCATGAACTGCACGCCTTGCATCGTGGTTCTCAGTGGCGCAGCCACTTGCTTGAGCCAAGCCTCTTTCAAACACCATAGTTCGTAGAACCGAGCGTGACGCGCTGACGTGGACAAGGCATGGACCCATGTGCGCTCTTGCGGGCCATGGATCCACTCACCCAGCGCTTGCGTGTCGCGACCCTGCTGTGTGTTTTCGATGTCGACACCCACCGGGTATTGGGCCACTGCACAGACCAGCCAATCACCGCTGTGGCTGATGGAGAAGAACAACGCACGCCCAGCCGCATGAGGCGCGTCGAGCACCACGGGCGCCCCATGGTCGGGTGCTGACAGCATGTAGTCCTGCCATGGCCCACCTGCCGCCAATGCCAGGCACTGGCGCGCCCAACAACGTCCTGCCACAAACTGCACGCGGCGTTTGGCAGCGGTGATGATCTGATACCGCGACAACTCCTGGTCGCTGAGCCAGGATGGGCAATCGCCGCCCAAATCAGCGACCACGGCCGACACATGCGTCAGCCAAACGCTGACATGGCCGGCCAGGCTCACGACCTTACTGCGCCACCTTGGCGTAGGTGCCTTTCAAGGCCACGCCAATGACCACCGCACCGCCGTGGCACTCGTAGTCGGTCGCGCTCTTGAACTCGTTCTTCTTGTAATAGCTGACGATGTCCACCACCGCGTTGGCACCCAGCGATTTGGCCTTGTCCTGAAAAGCCACCAAGGCCGACAGAGCGGCCCAGCGGCAACCGGTGTCGTCGGACTTGCCCACACCATTGGTCTTGCGGTTGGACACATCGGTGTTCAGACGCTGCAGGATCTTGGGCGTTTTTTGCCCCGCCAGGTAGAACTTGACCGATCCATCGAGCTTCTCCTGAGCTTCAGGCATGCTCAGCACCTCTTCGAAAGGCAAGTGCAATTCGGTGTCGCGCGCCAAAGCGGGAAGCAGCATTGACGTGCTCAGCAAGGCGGCCAGAGCGATGTGGGCCAATGACTTTTGATTCATGTTCAGCTCCTGAAAGATGATTTGATGGGCCATGGAGTTCAACGCTTGGTGGCCAAGGATGAAGACACGGCGGAAGCGGGCACCAGCTCACCAGGCAACATGATTCGCATCACCAGGTTCTTGACCCACATGTTGTAGGTGGGATGAATGGTGGCATTGGCGCCATCGCCAGAGTGCGTCAGAAGGTCGCTGGAAAAGTAGTTGATCTGGTAGCTTTGCGCATCGTAGTCAACTCGAACCACCGCACTGGGGCCATCGCTCTTCGTGTAGCTCAATTTCAAGCTGCCCGGCTCATCGGCCACGAGCTTCCAGCCAAAGGGCTGCGATCCGGTCAGGATGGCCTTGCGCATTTGGTCAGGGGTGGATGGCTGGCCATCCATCCGCTTGAGCACCACGCGTTCAGGCACCAGCAGGGTCACATTACTCATCCGAGCCTGAGCCGTGCTCAAAGACACGGCCATCATCAGCACAACCATTGCAAAACGAACAAACATACTTACTCCCTTGTGATTTCAGTGAGGCCAACGGCGCAGGATCAACGACGTGTTGATCCCGCCGAAGGCAAAATTATTGCTCATCACGTGCTCAGTCTGAAGGCTTCGACCGCCCTCCACCACGTAGTCCAGATCGCCACAGCGCGGGTCCACCTTGCGCAGGTTGACGGTGGGCGCAAACCAACCATCGCGCATCATCTCAACGCTCATCCACGCTTCCAAGGCACCGCAGGCGCCCAGGGTGTGGCCCATGTAACTTTTGAGTGAGCTGATCGGCGTCTTGCTGCCGAAGACCTGTTGCGTGCCATTGGATTCGGCCACGTCGCCATGTTCGGTGGCGGTGCCATGGGCGTTGATGTAGCCGATGGCTTCCGGCGGCAACTGCGCACCTTGCAAGGCCAGGCGCATGGCCTGCGACATGGTGCGCGAGTTGGGCTGGGTGACGTGGGTGCCATCGCTGTTGGTGCCGAACCCGATGACTTCGGCCAGGATGCGGGCGCCCCGTGCCTGGGCGTGCGCCAACTCCTCCAACACCAGGGTGCAGGCACCCTCACCCAACACCAGGCCATCGCGGTCGGCATCAAAGGGCCGTGGGCTCAGGTGGGGTTGGTCGTTGGTGGTGCTGGTGGCGAACAGGGTGTCAAAGACGGCCGCGTCGGTGGCATCGAGCTCTTCGGCGCCACCGGCCAGCATGGCCACCTGCCGACCACTCTGGATGGCCTCGAACGCATAGCCCACGCCCTGGCTCCCGGCCGTGCAGGCGCTGGACGTGGGGATGATGCGTCCCGTGATGCCCAGGAACACGCCGATGTTGACCGCCGCCGAGTGCGACATCATGCGGATGTAGGTGTTGGCGTTGATGCCTTCGGTGGTCTTGCGGGCAATCATGTTGCCAAAGTCACCAATGGCGGCGGGCGAGCCGACGGACGAGCCATAGGAGATACCCATGTCGCCACTGGTGACCAACGGATCGCCCGTCAGACCGGCATCGGCCAGGGCCCTCTCACTGGCCAGGGTGGCCATGAGGGCGACGCGCCCCATGCTGCGCGTGACCTTGCGGTTGTAGTGCGCAGGCAAATCGAAAGGCGCCGCGCGGGTGCCCAGGCGGGTGTTCAGGCCTTCGTACTCGTCCCACTCTTTGATGTATTGAACCACGTTGCGCTCTTCGCGCAGGCGGGCCCGCACGGTGGGCCAGTCGTGACCCAGTGGGCTCAATGCCCCGACGCCGGTGATGACAACGCGCTTCATCCGACCATCCCTCCATTAACCGAGATGACCTGCCGGGTGATGTAGGCCGCGTCCGGTGTCATCAGGAAGGCCACGGCGGCGGCCACTTCTTCCGGGCGGCCCATGCGGCGCGCGGGAATCATGTTGATGGCCTCTTCCAGCACGTGGGGTTCAATCATGTCGGTGTCGATCAGGCCAGGGGCCACGCAGTTGACGGTGATCTCGCGCTTGGCCAGTTCAACGGCCAAGGCTTTGGTAGCACCAATGATGCCAGCCTTGGCGGCGCTGTAATTGGTCTGCCCCCGGTTGCCCATCAGGCCCGACACGGACGACAGGGTCACGATGCGGCCTGGCGATCGGCGGCGCACCATGGGCATGACCACGGGGTTGAGCACGTTGTAGAAGGCATCAAGGTTGGTGTGGATGACCTCGTCCCAGTCCTCGCCGCTCATGGCGGGGAAGGCGTTGTCACGGGCAATGCCGGCGTTGCAGACCACGCCGTAGTAGGCACCATGCGCTTCCATGTCGGCCAGCAGGATGCTGGAGGCCTGGGCGCGGTCGGCCACGTCAAACACCAGCACGCGGGCTTTGCGGCCCAGCGAGCGCACGGCGTCGGCCACGGTCTCGGCCTGCTCACGTTGCTGGCGGCAATGCACCACCACGTCATGGCCATCTTTGGCCAGGCGCAGTGCAATGGCCCGGCCAATGCCGCGGCTTGATCCGGTGACCAGCACGCATCGATTCATCATGGTTCACCCTTTTGAGACTCTTCAAGAAACGCCGCCCCTTCGGGCGGTTCAAACACGGACAGGTTGGCGGAGGCAGCCAGTTCACCATCCACCAGGATTTGGCACGAGAACATGCCCAGGCCATTGCCGGCCATCAACTCGCAGGTGGCTTCAATGCGCAAGCAATCACCGGCCTTGAACGACTGGCGCTGGGCCTCGTAGCGGCGGGTGCCGACCAGGAACCCCAGGGCGATCGACCGGCCTTCATGGCGTGCCCGGTTGCCAGCCCACGCCGCAATGGCCTGGGCCATGTACTCGATGCCGATCCAGGGTGGCAGCTGGCCGTCGCGCATGAAGAAACTGGTGTCGCGCAGATCGGCTTCGGCCACCACTCGCTCGGCATCGACGCTGAGGACGCGGTCAAGCCAGCTCATGGCGCCTCGGTGTGGCACCAGGTCAGCCACAGACAGGACCGTAGCGTTGGAGTCGCTCATGTCAGGCGCTCCCCAACAGCAGGGCGGCATTGCTGCCCCCGAAGGCGAAGGAATTGCTGAGCACATGGCGTGGCGTGCGACCCAGCTGGAAGCCGGGGGGCACGATGTTCAAGGGCATCAGGCTGGGGTCGGCCTCGCCGTCCCACCAATGTGGTGGCAACAGGCCTTGCGGGTTGCCCACCAAGGTCAGCCAGCTGAATGCCGCTTCGATGGCACCGGCCGCGGCCAGCGTGTGGCCGGTCAAGGGCTTGGTGGAACTGACCGGCACCTCACGCCCCAGCACCTCGCCAACGGCCAGGCTTTCCATGGCATCGTTGTGGTGTGTGGCCGTGCCGTGCAGGTTGAGGTACTCCACGCTCGATGGCGCCAGACCGGCCCTCGACAAGGCTTGTTGCATGGCACGCATGGCACCACGACCAGTGGGATCGGGCGCCGACATGTGGTGGGCATCGGAGCTTTCGCCCCAACCGGCCAGCCTGACCGGCCCTTCATCGCGCGTCATCAGGAACAGCGCCGCCCCTTCGCCCAGGTTGATGCCGCGCCGGTTCACCGACAAGGGGTTGCAGCGCGAGGTCGAGACCGATTCCAAGGCGGAGAAGCCGGCCACCGTGAAGGCGCCCAAGGCATCGCAGCCCCCCGCCACGACCGCATCGGCCATGCCGGCGTTGAGCAGGCGAGCCCCACTGGCCAGGGCCTTGGCACCCGACGAGCACGCGGTGGAGATGACGTGCGCGATGCCCGTCAGGCCCAGCTCGAAGGCCAGGAAATCAGCCAGGTTGCCCAACTCTTGCTGGGCATAGTCGTACCCTGCGGGCCAGGTGCCATGGCGCTCCCAATGCAAGCGCGCGGCCTCGCCCTCCGGCAGCCCGGACGTGCTGGTGCCCACCACCACCGCCACGCGGTCAGGGCCGAAGCGTGAGATGGCGGCATCGACCGCCACACGGATATCAGACAGGGCCAGGAGGGCCAAGGCATTGTTGCGGGTGCGGAACTGAGGCGCGGTGTGGGCCAGGCTGGGCAAGGTGGCGTGGACTTTGCCCAGGGGCAGAACCCGGCCGGGCGAGTAGTGATCAGTCAAGCTCAGGCCACCAGGGCCGGTGCTGTCAAGCAAGGCTTGGCGCACCTGGCTGATGCCGTGTCCCAGTGCGCACACCAGACCAGGTTTTTGAAGGTAAACGGCCTTGCTCATGGTGTGCTCACTGGCGGCTGGGCAAACAGGGGCTCGGCCCCTTGGCTGTAGACGTGGACGGTGTAGCCTGCGGCATGCTGGACCAGCTCAAGGTGCCCGGGCGCGACGATCCGCGCAGAGGTGACCAGCTTGTCACCACGGCGCAGCTCGCGCAACTGCGAGGATTGCGTCAAGCGCCAATCCGCCGGCAGCGATTGTTGAACCACATCGGCCGGCCACCACACCAGTTGCAGATCGCTGAGCACACGCTCGGCGCTGATCACCTTGGGCCAACCCGGGGCCAGGCTCTGCACCAGTTGCAGACCGTTCCAGTCAAGCCGGGCCACGGTGTGCCCAAGCTGCATCACGGCCATGCGAACCGATTCGGCATCAACCTCCAGCGCCACATCCAGCGAACGGGTTTGGCCCGCCGCCTGCACCTCCATGCGCTGCACCACCGTCAACTCGCGGCCCAGCGAGGCCGGTGACAAACGCAGCAACGGCGGCTCTTCGGCCTTGTGCCAGGACGCGCAGGCACTCAAGCACGCTGCCGCGGCCAGCAGACCGGCCAGGCAGGTGCGGATCAGCCCACGGTGGATCACTGCTGCGAACACACTTCCTCCAGAACGCTCAGACGCCGCTTTGATTCGGCCACGTAGGGGTTGTCGGTGTCCCAGGCGTAGCCCGCCAGGATGGCCGAGATCATGCGGCGGATCTCTGGGCTGGCATTCTCGTGGAAGATGACTTTCTGGAAACCACCGGCGTACCAGGACTCCACGAAGGTGCGGAAGGTATCGACACCCGCTTTGAGCGGCCGCGCGTAGTCGGCTTCCCAATCCACAACCTCGCCCGCCGCCTGGCGCTGCAAGCAGGCCGTGGCCAGGCTGGCCGACTTGAAGGCGATGGTCACGCCGCTGGAGAACACCGGGTCGAGAAACTCGCCCGCATTGCCCAACAAAGCATAGCCTTTGCCCCACAGCGATTTGACGTTGGCGGAGTAGCCGGTGATGTTGCGCGCGGGGGTGTCCCACACGGCTTTCTTCAACAGATTGGCCAAGCTAGGCGCCTCGCTCACCAGGGCTTGCAGGCGCTCCGTGTCGCTGCCCTTGTACTGGTCCAGGAACTCGGTGCGCGCCACCACGCCTTGAGAGCAGCGGCCATCGGAGAACGGGATGGTCCAGTACCAGACGTCGCAGTGCTGGGGGTGCACGGTGATGAGGATCTTCTGGCGATCGAAGTCGGAACCCAGCGGGACGTTGTCCTGAACGTGGGTGAAGATGGCACCGCGCTTGGGAAAGTTGGAGGGGTACTCCAGATCGAGCAGGCGCGGCAGCACGCGCCCGAAGCCACTGGCATCCAGCAGGAAGTTGGCGCTCACGCTGTAGGTCTTGCCGTCGGGGTCACGCACCTGCACGGTGGGCTGAGGGCCTTCCAGGTCCACGGCCAACACTTCGTGGCGGAACCTCACCTCGGCGCCCAGGCGGGCCGCCTCACTGGCCAGCACCTGGTCGAAGCGTGCACGCTGAACCTGGTAGGTGGTGCCCCAGCCTTGGGAGAACTTGTCGCGGAAATCGAACTCGGTGCGTTTGTCTCCGCAGGCAAAAGCGGCACCGTTCTTGTACTGGAAGCCAGCCTCGACCACGGCCTGCAGCATGCCGGCGGCCTCGATGTAGGCCATGCTTTGGGGCAAGAGGCTTTCGCCAATCGAGAAGCGCGGGAACTGCTCCCGCTCCAGGATCAGCACCTGCCGGCCTTGCTGCCGCAACAAGCCGGCTGCCACGGCACCCGCCGGGCCGGCACCAATGATCAGGATGTCTGCTTGTTCGTGGGTCATTCGGGTACTCGCTTGAGATCGGACTTGTCGGAAATTTGGGATCGGAAGGTGGGCGCCAGCAGGCAGACCAGCGTCAGCCCGACCAGCAAGGTCAGGCCAAAGGCGTGCAAGGCGGGTGTGGCCGACAAGGCCAACAGCCCGAAAGACAAGCCCGTGCTGATCGCGCCCAGGAGCACCGCCAGCCAGGCATGGCCCTGGTCATCGCCCTGGTGCTCCAGCAGGAAAATGCCGTAGTCAACGCCCATGCCCAGCAAGAGCATGAGGGCCAGCAGGCTGAAGAGCTGGAAAGGCTCGCCCAGCCAACCCAGCACCGCCAGGCAGCCCAGCGACGCCAGCGCCGTGGGCAGCCAGGCGCGCCAGGCGGCACGGCCAAAACGCAATGCCAAGGCGGCCCAGACGACCACATGGCCCACCAACAGCAACCAGCCCATGGTCACGCGAAAACGCCCGAGCAAGCGGGACATGTCGCCCGCGCGGTCTTCCCATTGGACGCCCTCGACTTGCTCGGCCAGGGCCTGCAGTTCTTCGGCCTGAGCCTTGTGGCTCAAGCCACGGATGAGCACGGCACTGGCGTAGCCACCGCCCACCTGGCCCAGCCATTGAGCGCGCACGCCGCTGGACGCGGGACTGGCCAGCCACGTCGGCAGGTCGATGGGGGTGGTGCTGAAATCAGGGCGGCGCAGCTCTTCCCCCAAGGTCTCGCCAACCTGGGCCAGGATCCGGGTTTCGAGTTGTGCAGTGAGTTGGCGGTTGTCAGCCTGGCGAGCGGCGGAGGGCACCCAGTCGGAGATGGTGCTCAGGCCCAGATGAATGTCTTGCGCTTTCAGCCGCTCGAACAGCGGCGCCAACTTGGCCTTGAGCGCTTCCTCACGCTGCAACACGTCTTGCGGCGTGGTGCCTTGAACCACAAAGAACTGTGCGGGGCTGGGCATCTGCAACAGGCGCCCGACCTCGATCTGGGCCTGCATCAAGGCGGGCGGCGAAGACTGCAACTGACGCAAGTCGTCGTTGACCTTGACCCGGCTCGCGCCCCAAACACCCAGGCTGGAGACCAGAACCAGGAACACCACGAGCCGTCGTCCCTGCAAGCGCGGCCAACGGGCCAGGCTGGCCGCGACCAGGCTGGCCATGCGGCTGCCCGGCAAGGCACCACGGTCCAGCACCGGGAACCAGCAGACCGCGGTCAGGAACGCCGCCACCAAGCCCACGGCCGAGAACAACGCCATCTGCCGCAAGCCCGGGAACGGCACCGCGGCCAGCACCAGATAGCCCAGCACGCTGGTGACCAGCGCCAGCACCAGGCCGGGCAGCAAATGCTTCATCAAGGCCCAGCGTTCGGTTTGCGGCGTGGCCAGGCGCGAAGCAAAGTAATGGATGCCGAAGTCTTCGGCCACGCCGACCAGGCTGGCGCCAAACACCAGGGTCAGCAAGTGAACTTGCCCAAACACCCAGGTCGTGACCGACAAGGCGGCCGCACAGCCCACCAGCAGGGACACGGCGATCAAGGCCACCGGCCGCGCCGCCCGGAAGGCCCACCAGACCAGGGCGATGACGGCGGCCAAAGAGCCCCAGCCGATGGTGTTCATCTCACGGCTGCCTTGGGCGGCGCCCGCTTCAGCGTGCAGAGGAACCCCGGCGCTGAGGACTTTGATGGGCACCTTGCCCGCGCTGGCTTGCGCAGCGTGGCCCGCCCGATCCAGGGCATCACCCCAACGACGTTGTCCATCCAGCCTGAATGCCGAGCCTTCGGTTTCGTACAGCAGCACGGCCCACTGGCGCTGCCCATCCGGGTCGGCAACCCACAACAGGCCATCGCGCGGGCGGGCGGCCGTGAAGCCAGTTCGTTGCGACCACCAGGCGGGCCACAAGCCGAGCGGATCGTTCAACCAGGAGGTAGGCTGGCCTGTGCTCAGGCCGTGCAGGCGCTGCAAGGCCTGTCCCGCCAGGGCCGAGGCATCCGCATCGCGCAAAGATTGGCGCTGCGCATCGGTGAGCAAGGCATCGCGGTAGGGCCGGTAGAAGTCCATGGTCTGGGCCACCAAACCGGCCTCGGCCACGCGGCGCAACCCGGCCTTGGACGAGGCCATGGACTGGTCAAACTCAAGCGCCGCTTTCTGAACAGCCGCCCAATCCGAGGCGCCCAGCATGACCACCACGCGGCGCTCGCCCTGCTCGCCCAACTGGCGCATGGCCTGCTGCGCGGCGGGCGCTTGCTCATCCTGCGGCAGCAAGGCGAACACATCGGTGTCCAGCTTGGGGGCGTGCCAGAACTGCCATTGGTGCCAGCCAATGGCGAGCACGACCAGCAACCAAGCCACCGCCAGCCACTGCGGCGTGCGCCATCCCGACGTGAAGCTCATGGACCGAAACGCCCCACTTCAGCCTGGCTCAACGTGGACGTGGCATGGTTGAAGAAACGGATGCGGCTGTCGTCGCCAGAGGACTCTTTCAGGTCGACCAGCTTGACGTGCCGATCTCCTTCCAGCTCGATGCGGGCGATGAAGCCAGCCAAGGCGGCTTCACGCGGGGTCAGCACCAGCTTCCAGCCTTGGGCACCTTGCAGAGAACCTTCGGTCTTGAAGCGGGCCGACAGGGCCTTGACATCTCCCGCCAGCAAAGCCATCAGCATCTCGTTGACGGCACGCAAACCAGGCTCCTGCCGCGTGTCGATCTGCTGCTGAACGCCCGCCTCGCCCAAAGTCACCAGACGTTCGCGCGTGACCACCAGGGTCGAGGCAAAAGGCTGCACCGTGACCCATTGAACACCGCGATCACGGGCCATTACAAAGCTGCCTTTGGACACCAATGGTCGCTTGAAGCCCTTCAAGGTCTTGGTCTGCTCGAACTCACCGCGCAGCACCGGCGGGTTGCCCAGGCGCTGGCTGACCGCCGTTAACAAATCGGGGGCGGTTTGCGCGCGGGCTGGCAACGCCGCCATGGCCAGGCCCGCGAGGCCAACTCGCAAAAGATGGCGTCGGTGCAGTATGCTCATGCGCCCGTCCTGCTCACGCCCAGGCGCTCCCACAGCACCGGCGGACACACCCAGCACATCTCGCGGGTGCGGATGTCCAGCGCGACCTGGATGGTGCTGGCCTTGTTCAAGCGCGCGCCCGTTTCAGCGCACGAGATGAGGTAGTCGATCTTCAGACGGTTCTCCCATTCCACGATGCGCGCATGGACCTTGATGCGCTGCCCATAGCTCACCGAGCCCACGTACTTCAGCCGCATGTCCACGATGGGCCAGGCGTAGCCCGACTCGCGCATCTGCGGGTAGTCGTAATTGAACTTGGCCATCAGCGCGTTGCGGGCCAGCTCCAGGTATTTCACGTAGTTGCCATGCCAGACGATGTCCATCGGGTCCAGGTCATGAAAGGCCGGACTGAGTTCGATCTCATGGCTCAAGCGTTGCTCAGTCACCGTAGACCTCCCAATCGCCCGCGCGGATGCCAGTCAGCAAGCGCTGCAGGTCCACGTCCAGGGCGCGGTCCTCAACGACCAAGGGAACCACGGTGGACAGGTGTTTCAGGAAGGCCACCAGCGGCGCGGGCAAAGGCAGCGGGCTGACCTGCAGGCGCAAGGCCATGGCCTGCCGCGCCGCGATCAGCATGCCGGCCACAACCTGCTCGGTCAACTCCAGCACGCGCAAGGCGTCGCGCGCGGCGATGGTGCCCATGCTGACTTTGTCCTGGTTGTGGCATTCGGTTGAACGCGAGAACACCGAGGCCGGCATGGTTTGCTTCAGGGCCTCGGCCGTCCAGGCCGACACGCTGATCTGCAAAGCCTTCAGGCCATGGTTGATGGCCGCGCGGGGGCCGGTGGCCGCCGACAGGTTGGCGGGCAGGCCATGGTTGAAACGGCTGTCGACCAGCAAGGCCAACTGGCGGTCCAGCAGGTCGGCCACATTGGCCACCACGTTCTTGAGCGTGTCCATGGCCAAGGCGATGTGCCCGCCATAGAAATGCCCGCCGTGCAGCACGCGCTCGCCATCGGGATCGATCAGCGGGTTGTCGTTCGCGCTGTTGAGTTCGTTCTCGATCAACTGGCGCAACCAGGGCAAGGCGTCTTCAAGCACACCGATGACGTGGGGCGCGCAGCGCAAGGAATAGCGGTCTTGCAGACGCTGCTCGTTGCGGGCAGGTCGCTCCGACATCAAGTCCTGGCGCAAACGGTTTGATACCTTTTGCGGCCCCGGGTGTGGCTTGAACGAGAACAGGGTTTCGTCAAAGTGGTGCGCGTTGCCATCGCTCGCCCAGACGTTGCAGGCCGTCAGGCGCGTGGCCAGGCGCGCCACCACATCGGCGCGTTGCCAGGCCAGGCAAGCCAGGCCGGTCATCACCGAAGTGCCATTCATCAAGGCCAGCGCTTCCTTGGGACGCAGGCGCAGCGGGCTCAAACCAATGCGGGGCAGGACCTCGGCGGCCGATTGGCGGCGCCCCTCGAACCAAACATCGCGCTCGCCGCACAACACGGCCGCCACGTAGGACAAGGGGGTCAGGTCACCACTGGCGCCCACCGAGCCTTCGGCCGGAATCATGGGCAACACGTCGTGCACCAGCAATTGTTCCAACTGAACCAGCAGGCCCCAGCTCACGCCCGACACCCCCTGACACAAGGACGACAGGCGCGCGGCCAGCACCGACCGCGTCTCTTCGGGCGTCAGGAAACGACCCGCGCCAATGCCATGGTAGGTGTAGAGGTGGTGCGGCAATTCAGCGATCAGCTCGGGCGGGATGATGACCGTGCAGGAATCACCGTAGCCCGTGGTCACGCCATAGACCACGCCGTCTTCACGCAAGAGGCGATCCAGAAACGCTGCACCCCGTTCGATGCGATCGCGGAAGGCGCCGTCCTGGCTCAATGCCGCCGAACGCGTGCGCGCGGCCAGGGCCACGACATCGTCAACGCTCAGGCGCTGGCCATCGAAAACCACCGGGACCAGATGATCAGTGGTCATGTGTTCAGTCATGTTGTTGCTCAGGGCTGGGGAGCGCCGCCCCCTGCCGCCAGAATGGGAAAAAATTGAACCACGCCAACGGCGAACGTGCCAGCAGCACCTCCAGCCAATCGGCAAACTGTTGCGCATAAGCTGCCATGGCTTCCTGCCGTGCGCGCCGGGGCAACACCACTTGCTCGGCCAGGCAATGCACCCGCAGCACATAGCCATCGCGGCCCGTCGCATCGGCCTCTCGCACACAAGCCATGGCGTACAACGGGCATTTCAGCAAGGCCGCCAGCACATAAGGGCCCACCGGCCACTGAGCCTGCTCACCCAAAAATTGGGCAGGGACCGTCATGCTTTGCCGCACCGGCACCCGGTCACCCGCGATGGCCACGAACTCACCCAGGGCCACCTTGTCGGCCAACAGCATGGCCGTGGCCGGGTTCACATCGGTGACCTGGATCAGGCGCACCTCGCTGTCGGGATGCAATCGCTGCAACATGCGGTTGAAGCGCTCGGCGTGCTGCGTGTGTACCAGCACATTAAGCCGAATGCTCCGGTGGCGCTCGGCGCTGACGCGGCACAACTCCATGCAACCGATGTGCCCAGTGACGATGACCGCACCACGGCCCTGCGCGCTCAAGGCCACCAGGCCCGCTTCACCTTCGACACGCAAAGCGCTTTGTTCGATGGCACCGCTCATGGCCAGCAGCTTGTCGAGGATGGTGTCGGCGAAGGCCAGGAAGTGACGCAAGGTGTCTCGCCAACCCGGCATATGGCCCAAGGTGCCCTTGGACGACTGCAAGTGCTGCAGGTACTCCAGCGACGAGCGTCGGGCATCCGACCGGGTGGCCCAGTAATACACCACCACCGGGTACAGGCACAGCCGGAACGGCAGGCGCCCCAGCACCCGGTAGATCCAGAACAGCAACTTGATGCCCGCCACGAAGGTGTGTTCACCCAGGCTGGCCCAGTGCGGCACGGCATCGTCCTTGTTGGCCACCCCAATGACGGGCGGCGTCATGAGGCCACCTTGCGCCACAACAGCATCGGCAAACGCAGCAACATGCCCAACAGCAAGCGCGCATGCATGTGCGAGATCAGCACGTTGTCCCACAGCAGCTTGAAGTGCGAGATGCCATCCAGCGGATAGCTCACCCGCGTGGGCAGGCTGATCAAAGGGATGCCACGCCAGTGCAGGCGCACCAGCAACTCGGGATCGAAATCCATGCGCCGCCCCAGGTTGACCTGGTCGATCAGCTGAACGACCGGCGCCAAGGGATAGACGCGGAAGCCGCACATCGAATCGCGGATGTCCAGCGACAAGGTGTTGATCCAGACCCAGATGTGCGTGGCATAGCGCCCGTACAAGCGGCCCTTGGGCACGCTGGCGTCATACACCGGCTCACCACAGACCACGGCTTGCGGCTGCTGGCTGGAAGCGGCCAGGAACCGGGGGATGTCGGCCACATCGTGCTGGCCATCGGCATCGATCTGCAGCGCATGCGTGTAGCCCAAGGCCTGGGCTTGACGAAGGCCCGCCATCATCGCGCCCCCTTTGCCCTGGTTTCGGACCAGGCGCACCAGGTTCATCGCGGCCCCGTGCAAGGTGGCCAACTCATCCAGCACCTGCGCGCAAACTGCATCGCTGCCATCGTCCACCACAACCACGTCCAGCCCCCGGGCACGCACGGCGTCCACCATGAAGCCGATGGTCTGCGGGTGGTTGTAGCAAGGGATCACGGCCACCGCTTTATGCATGGGCAGCCTCACTGGTTTGGTAGGACCAGATGGCACGGCCGCTGGCGTGGTCACGTTGCTCAGTCTCGCCCGCCGCTTGCGAATACAGCTTGAAGGTCAGGCCACACAAGTTGGGGTCAGACAGTTGTGGCTTGAACTGCAAGGCCAGATTCAACGCCGTGCCCGGCTGAACGGGCTGCATGAACTTCAAGGCCTCCAGGCGGACAAAGCGGTCAGGCACTGCAAAGCACGCTTGCCCCAAGGTCAGGGCCCAATGCAGTTGGGCCACGCCCGGCAAGACGGGCGCCACGTCAAAGTGGCCCTCAAACACCGCCAGGTCCGCATGGATGTCCAGGCAGGCCAGGGCCTCGGTCTCACCCCGGGCCTGCCAATGCACCGGCGGCATGTCAGGGCGATGTGGCTCGGCGAACAACGCTGACAGCAAGGACTCGGGCGTCTTGCCTTGCGCATTGATCGGCATCGCATCCACGAAGCGCCAGCGCCGTGGCAAGGCCATGGCTTCCACCACCTGGGCCAGGGATTGGCGCAGCAACTCGCTCAACACACGCCGACCCTGCTCGGCCTGCTCACGGCCCAAAGCCGTGAGTATTGCGACCACCCCCACGCGCGCGCCGATGGCGGTGTCCACCACCAGGGCCTTGGCCTCTTGCACCCAAGGCGTGCTCAACAGGTGCTGCTCGATGGCGCTGAGCGACACCCGCTTTTCTTCGATCTTGACGATGCGGTCCGCACGGCCGAGCAAACGGAAACCGGCATGACCCGCTGGCTGCGCACGATCGCTGGTGAGGTACCAGGCGGCATCGGGCAAGCGCGGCGATTGAACCGACAGGCAGCCTTCGTCCAACCGCCATTGCACATCGGCAAAGGGCTGCCAGGGCTCATCGGCAGTGGCGCATTGACGCCAGGCAATGCCCCCGGTTTCCGAGCTGCCGAACACCTCGATGGGTACCTGGCCCAAGGTGTCGGCCACCGAGCGTGATGCCTCAAAAGGCAGGGGCCCCCCCGATGAAAACACGGCGCGCAAACCTTGCCTGGCCGTTTGCCAATCGAGCTGATCACCCAGGCGCTTGAGGTGCGCGGGCGTGGCCACCAGCACGGCAGGATCGGGGCCCAGGCAGGCCGCCATGTCCTCGGGGTACAGCAAGCGCCGGCTGGAGAAGGGACGCCCAGCCGCCAAGGGCCACAGCACCAGGAACAGCAGGCCATAGATGTGCTGGTGCGACACCGTGGCCCACACCGTGGGCGAGGGCCCGGCCTGGTCCAGCAGGGGACCAAAGGCCAACTCCAGCGCCTCCAGCTCCGAGATCAGCTGGGCGAGCCGCTTCTCGATCGATTCAGGGTGGCCCTGCGAACCGGAGGTGTAGACCTTCATCCGGGCCGCCGCCATGTCGATGGCCAAACGGTGGGTGACCAACTCGTCGGATAAGGGCTGCAATCCTGTCGACAGATCACCCACCAGGGCACAGCCCGCATCGCGCAAAGCCTGCACCGTGCCCGGGCGATCATCGCCCGGCAGCACCACCGTTTTTCCGGCATGCCATGCCGCCAGAACAGCGGCGCCAAAATCGAAAGGATCGTTCAGGTAGATCGCGCATTCCAGCGCTGGCTGGGCGTTGAAAGCCGCTTGCCAGCGCCCCACCTGCCGCGTGAAATCGGCATGGGTCAGGCACCGCTCACCATCGAGCCGGGCCATGATGCGGGACGCATCGGGCGCGCGGCAAGCAAGGTCGGTCAAGGACCACCAGTCAGCCATGGGCGCCTCTTTCCACCACCGTTTTCAGGGCATCAATGCGGCCACGAACGCGTCGACGAACCAACCACTCCACGCCGGCCAGCACCCCCATCAACACATAGGCGATCAGGCCGTTGTACAGCGTCCAGACAGCGTCACTGGCCCACCAAGCCGTGGCCAGCGCCATCAAACCATTCAAGGCAAAAAACACGCACCACACCTGGGTGACGCGCCGGGTGTAGGCCACGGCGACCGGCGGCAGATCGGGGTCGCTCAAGCGCGCCAGCCGCTCGACCGCGCTGGGCGGGTGCACCAGGCTGGCTCCGAACAAGGCCAGCATGAAGGCATTGACCCCCACCGGGTAAAGCTTGAGGGGCATCCAGGCATTGCCGAACCAGGTGAATGCCGCCAACACCAGGGCCGCGGCCACGATGCCCCAGGTTGCGGCGGTGCGCCCAACCCCCAGGCGCACCAGGGCCAAAGCCACCAGCAGCACCGCCAACCAGCGGGGCTCGAAGTGCCCCAGGCACAGGTAGACAATCAGCGGATAGGCCAGCGTCACGACCGCCAGCAACACCCCGCCAAGTCGCTTGTCAAGCATCAACGGTTCCGGCCCCCACCACCAGGGCGTGCAAGGCATCGACCACATCGCTGACGGTGCGCACCATCTTGAAAGCCTCTGGCTGCAGGCGCTGCCCCACCAAAGGCTTGAGCTGCACCATCAGGTCCACCGCATCGATGCTGTCGATGTCCAGGTCATCGCGCAGCTTGGCATCCAGCACGATGCGCTCGGCCTCGATGTCAAAGGTCTCGACCAGGATGGCCTGGATGCGTTGGAAAATTTCGTCTTTGGTCATGGCGAAAGCCCTTGGAAAATTGGAACTCAATCAACGCGTGCGTTGCGCGCTCACGAAAGCGGCCAGTGCCTGAACACTGCCGAAATGGCGGCGAGTCTCTTCAGAATCGGCCGACACGGTCACGCCGTAGCGGCGCTGCAAAGCCAGCCCCAGTTCCAAGGCATCGATGGAGTCCAGCCCCAGGCCCTTGACGAACAATGGCTCGGCGGGGTTGATGTCATCGGCGGTGATGTCTTCCAGCGCCAGGGAAGTGATGATGAGATCCTTGATCTCTTGTTCAAGCGTTTGCGTGTCGGTGGTCACGACGAGTCTCCGTGGCGAAATAGTCGGTCAGGTGTTGGGTCAATCGGCGGGCGGCCAGCGCGTCGCTGGCACAGCTTTCAATGAACGAGGCCACCGGCATGTCATCACGCACCTCGATGCGGAAATGGGGCCGTCGGGGCGGGATGCGCCACCAGGGCACGCCTTTGGCCAGCATCGACTGATCACATTGAATCAGCACAGGGGTCACGTCAACCTCGCCCCGCACCGCCACATTGGACGCGCCTCGTTGCAGCTTGGCCGGAAACCCATCGACCGGCGTGCGCGTGCCTTCAGGAAAGATGATCAGGTTGTTACCGGCGCGCAAGGAGGCGACGCAATCTTCGACCATGCCTGGGCCCGCATTGTTGCAGATGAACCCCGCCGCCATCACCGGGCCACGTGTAAAGGGATTGCCCAGCAGCGCAGCCTTGACCACGCAATCAGCATGCCGGGTGAAAGACATCAGGAACACCACATCGATCAGGGATGGGTGATTGGCCAGCACCAGCAGACCTCGCCGGTCGAGTTTTTCCAACCCGTGAACCTCGTAGGTGAAGATGCCCAGTTGGTGCATCAAGCCGACAAACGCCCGAAAGGCTTGGTGGATGATCCAGCGGGCTGACTCGGAAAGCCGCCGGCGATCGCGCACGAACAGGGACAGGATGGGAAACACCACCACCCACAGCAGCAAACCGCCCACGCCGAAGCAGGTGAAGCTCAATGCGGTGGCGAACAAGCGCCAGGCATGGTTCAAACGGTTAAACATGGGCACCCCATGACCATTGGGTGTTGATGCGGTCATGGCGAATGAGTGCAGGCCCTTCGCTGGCCACCCGGGCCTGTTGCTGCCGCAGCATGTGCCGCAATACCAGGAGGCCGGCTGGCCAATCAGCGGTTTCAGCCGCCACAGCCTGCGTGGCAGGCCCCAGATCCACACGGACGGCCAGGTGCTCTGAAGCAAGGTGGGCACTGGAAATCGGACGGGCCACTCGCCAGGCCCAGGCGTACTCAGCGCACTGTTCATCCTGGAAAACAGCATAGTCGTCGGGCAGGGGCGCTTCGTAAAAAACCACCAGAACTTCCGGGGCGCCATCTGCCAGCAACGCGACGGCCTCTGTCAGCGCAGCAGCCACGGTGGCACGGCCTGCGGCCACCACGACGGTGTTGTCCATGTGACCTTGTGCGATCGAATACAGGGCGGCAACCGCGTTGTGCACGGATAGGCCGAAGCTGGTGGGCGACAAAGGTTGACCTTGCACCAGATCGCACAGCAACGACAAAGACCGGCTGGCATCACCATAGCGAGAGGCGAACACCATGGGCACGTTCTCGGCCGAGGACTGGCACCAGTAGGCCACTTGGCAGGCCAGGCGCCCCAGCCGGTCCACGCGGCGCCGCATCATGGCGGGCATTTCCAGCAAGGCTGGGACGGCATCAACGGTTTGACCGGGCATGACCGCAGGGCCTTGTGCCCAGGCCAGCCAATCGCTGCGATGGGTCAGTCCAGCGGCATAGGCGGACCATTCAAGAATGACGAATTCGAACTGCACAAATCACCAAATCGCCAGCCGACGGCCCCGCAGAACCGATCGGGCCAGTCACAAAGCGATTTCACGATGCACCAGGCCCCCCTTGACGGACCCCGTTTTCAAACAGGATCTTTACGGTATTTTACGGTAGTCACGTGTTGAAGATCACCTTCATTGGAGGGGGAGGCCCCTGAATTACCGGGCAGAAGTCTGGTCAAACACATCCACGGCGTCGGTGATGAGCCCATCCAGACCCGCCGCCCACAAGAAATCGGCTCGATCAGGGTCGTTGACGGTGTAAGTGAGCGCCTTCAAACCGGCGCCATGTGCCAAGGCGATGGCCCCCCCAGTCCAATGAGGGTGGTGCACCACCACCGCGACACACCCCAGCTCGGAGGCCTCGCTCAACCAAGTCGGCCGCAGCGTCTCCAGCAGCAGCGCCCTGGGAAGATCCGCACCCGCCTTCTGAGCCGCCCGCAGCGCCTCCACGCTGAACGAACTGAGCAACGGCAACACCGCCTGCCCGGTCCACCAGCGGGCTGCTTCGCGCGCCACAACCTCCCCGGTCAGCGTTTCTTGCCCGGGTGAGGGTTTGATCTCCAGGTTCACCCTCAAATCGTTGGCCTGAAGCCACCGGGCCAAGGCCTCCAACCTCAGCAAGGGCTCGCCCGCGTAAGGCGGGCTGTGCCAACTCCCGGCGTCCAGTTTTGACAGTTCGTCCCAGCGCCGCTCGCCT
>Ga0209841_1000002_pt1 | contig 56748 bp, 40 predicted proteins | sample GWRWT4_30Apr14_FD_187185 | JGI IMG/M metagenome (GOLD analysis project Ga0209841, IMG submission 187185) | Sand microcosm microbial communities from a hyporheic zone in Columbia River, Washington, USA - GW-RW T4_30-Apr-14 (SPAdes) (version 2) | ecosystem: Engineered > Artificial ecosystem > Sand...
TTGTTATTCCCAGCTCACCAGCCCCGTATAGGTCAAAGCCAGCAACACAAGTCCAAAGATAATCCGGTACCAGGCAAACAAGGTAAAATCATGGCGCTGGATAAAACGCAACAAGGCTTTTACCGCAAAAAAAGCGCTCACAAACGAAGCAATAAAACCCACTGCAAAAACATCGATATCGTCTGCGCTGAACAGGGCGCGGTTTTTATAGCTGTCGTAAATCGTGGCGGCAAACATGGTAGGAATGGCCAGAAAAAATGAAAATTCGGTGGCGGCTTTGCGTGATAAACCGAAAAACAGACCACCAATAATGGTTGCTCCCGAACGCGAAGTGCCCGGAATTAATGCCAGGCATTGCATGCAGCCCACTTTAAATGCGTCCATAACGGTGAGCTGATCGATTTCCTGCACACGTATCGTGTGCTGGCGTTTTTCGACCCATAAAATCAAAAAACCGCCAAACACCAAGGCCATGGCAACGGGTACCGGACTGAATAAATAGTGTTTGATGGTTGAAATGGCCGTGGCGCCAATGATCGCTGCGGGCAAAAATGCGACCATTAAATTAAGCACAAAACCTTGGCTGACCTTGTCAGACCGCAGACCTTTTATAACGGTGATCAAACGCGCCCGGTATTCCCAGCAGACTGCAAAAATGGCGGCCAGCTGAATGGAAATTTCAAAGACTTCGCGTTTATCTTTTTCCCAAAAATCCATCAGGCTGCCGGCAATGATTAAATGCCCTGTACTCGATACCGGTAGAAATTCTGTCAGGCCTTCGATCAGACCCATAACAAGTGCTTTTAACAACAAGGTACTATCCACTCAAATTTCTCCGGTTTTAATGCAAGTCACACAAGCCAAATTGGACGTAATCAGGTATTACAATTCCCGCGCATTGTAATAGGCATGTTCGGAAATGCGGTGGTAGGGTATAACGCCTTGCATAAATGCATAAGCTGAATCGTACACTTCCTGCGTAATGGCATCGAATGCAGCGGTTTCTTTGGCAATTTCATTGGCCGTTTGGTGTAATTTCTTCAGTACCTCATCGGGTAATTTTCGCAGTTCGACTTTATGCTCCTCAACCAGGGTTTTGAGAGCGGCGTTATTGCGGGCGGTGTATTCGTCGAGCATGTCCTGATTAACGACACGCGTGGCATGGGTGACTATGGCTTGCAGGTCTGGGGGCAGGCTGTCAAATTTGGTTTTGTTGACGGTAAATTCGAGCATGGCGCCGGGTTCCTGCCAGCCTGGGTAGTAATAATATTTTGCGACTTTGTAGAAACCAAAAGCTAAATCGTTATAGGGTCCGACCCATTCGAGGGCATCGATGGTGCCGGTTTGTAAAGCGGTAAATAATTCACCGCCGGGTAACATGACCGGAATGCCCCCAAGGCGTTTAAATACTTCGCCGCCCAGACCTGGAATACGCATTTTCAGGCCCTGAATATCGTTCAGAGAGTTAATTTCCTTGTTGAACCAGCCGGCCATTTGCACACCGGTATTACCGCCCGAAAAAGGCACAAGGTTAAATTGTGCGTAAAGCTTGCGCCATATTTCCAGGCCGCCGCCATAGTGAATCCAGGAATTGATTTCCTGCGCATTCATGCCAAAGGGGATAGACGTAAAAAATTGGGTGGCCGGACTTTTACCTTTCCAGTAATAGGGGCCGCTGTGGCCCATTTCGGCGGCACCATTGGATACGGCATCAAACACTTCAAGTGGAGGCACAATTTCGCCCGCGCCGTGTACATGAATGGTGAGCCGCCCCTTGCTCATGTCGTTAACAATGCGGGCGAAATTTTCAGGCCCGGTACCTAGGCCCGGAAAATTTTTCGGCCAGGAGGTGACCAGTTTCCATTTGATGGGTGTTTCCGAGCCGGTGCTTGTTGTCTGCGTACCACAGTTGACCTCATTTTTTTGTCCGCATGCCGCGAGGGTGGCACCGGCGGCGCCGATGCCCAGTGTGCTGATGAATTGTCTACGTTTCATGGTTTTGTCCTGTTGTTCATTTTTTAAAGGGCTTCGAGGCGGGCGTATTGCAGTACCAGCCATTTGCTGCCCGCACGTTTAAAGTTGACCTGAACCCGGGTGTTAGCTCCCTGGCCTTCATAATTCAAGATTACGCCTTCACCGAATTTGGGATGGGTGATGCCCTGTCCCAAGGCAAAGAGCGTGTCTGACGCGGGCGAGGTGGAATTATTTCGTGACGTTGAGGCTGAATACAGGCTGGGTCGGGAAATGCTTAGGGTTTCCTGCCGGTTTACGATCAGTGAGGGCGGAATTTCTTTCAGGAAACGCGAAGGCGGGTTGTGATTTTCGCTGCCATACAAACGGCGACTGTCTGCGCGGGTAATATAGAGCTGTTTACGGGCCCGGGTGATGCCGACGTAACACAGACGACGCTCTTCTTCGAGTTGTGAGGGCGATTCCTTGGCATTGTGGCTGGGAAACAGGCCTTCTTCAAAACCGGTAAGAAACACCACTGGAAATTCCAGCCCTTTGGCGGCGTGCATGGTCATTAAATTAACCACGGGCCCGTCGGTTTGGCTGCCACGTTCACCCATTTCCAGTGATACGTGATCAAGAAACTGTGCGGTGGCGTCGATGTCTTCGTCGACTTCTTCAAATTGTTCGCAGGCGCTGACCAGTTCGCGCAGGTTGTCGATACGACCCTGACCCACCTCACCTTCAAGCTGGTAAAGACCGAGCAGGCCGCTGTTTTCAATAATATGTTCCAGCTTTTTGCTCAGTGTGAGCGGGTAAATATGCGTATCAAGCTGATTGATATGATCATAAAAGGCTTGCAGGGCACCCAGTGCGCGGCCTTTGAGCGCCTGTTGTTCGAGCGCGTCTCCCAGCGCCTGCCACAGTGAACGTTGCTGTTGATGTGCACTGTCGGCGAGGCTTTCCAGCGTTTTGGCACCGATGCCGCGTGGCGGCGTGTTGATGATGCGTTGAAACGAACTGTCGTCATTGCGGTTGATGCTCAGTCGCAGATAAGCCAGTGCGGTTTTGATTTCGGCACGTTCGAAAAAACGCAGGCCACCGTAAATTCGGTAGGGAATCTGTTCCCGAATCAAAGCTTCTTCGAGCACCCGCGATTGAGCATTGGAACGGTAGAGCAGGGCAAAATCAGCGGGGCTGGCCTCTTTGCTGAGCTGTGAGCGAAGGGTGCTGGCAATGAAGCGTGCTTCTTCGGTTTCATTAAATCCGCAAAAGACCTGAATGGCTTCGCCGTCACCCTGATCGGTCCACAGTGTTTTACCCAGCCGGCCCTGGTTTTTATCGATAACGGCATTGGCGGCCTTGAGTATGGTGCTGGTGGAGCGGTAGTTTTGTTCCAGACGGATTACGCGGGTGTGTTCAAAGTGGCGATTGAAGTTCTGAATATTTTCCACTTTTGCACCGCGCCAACCGTAGACCGATTGATCGTCATCACCCACCAGGGTCAGTGAGCACTGCGGATGACAGAGCATTTTCAGCCAGGCGTATTGAACGGTGTTGGTATCCTGAAATTCATCAACGAGAATGTGGCGAAATCGCTGCTGATACTGGGCAAGAATGTCGGGGCGATGCAGCCACAGTTCATGGCTACGTAATAGGAGCTCAGCAAAATCGACCAAACCGGCACGTTGGCATTGTTCTTCATAGTAACTATAAACACGCAACCAGGTGTCTTCGATGGGCGAAAGTGCCTGGATGTGTTGGGGCCGTAAGCCTTCATCTTTCTGGTGATTGATATAATTCTGTGCCTGTTTGGGTGGCCAGCGTTTTTCATCCAGAGACAATGCTTTGATAACTTGTTTGATTAAACGCAACTGATCATCGGCATCAATGATCTGAAAACCTTCAGGTAATCGGGCCGCCTCGTGATGATGGCGCAAAAAACGAAAGGCGAGGCCGTGAAAGGTGCCGATCCAGAGGGGTCGTGTGCTCACGCCGGTCAGCGTTTCGATGCGTTGCCGCATTTCATGGGCCGCTTTGTTGGTAAAGGTCACCGCCAGAATTTCATGAGGATGGCATTGTTGCTGGAGCAACAAGGCGATGCGGTGAACCAGCACCCGGGTTTTGCCACTGCCGGCACCGGCCAGAACCAGCAGTCTTGAGTCGTGTGCGGTCACTGCTTCACGCTGCGCTGTGTTCAGATCGCTTAATAAACGAGAGGTCGCGGATGTCATAGAGGCTAACTATCTGTGAAAGCCCGCATCCTACCCTTTTTTACGTAGGCGTGAAACCAGAACGGCGTTGCTTGCTCGCGTGGTCAGTGTTGGATTTTATCTGCAGCAGGCCTGGTGTGTGTGGTGGACTGGGGTGATCGTGCGTATAAAAACCCCATCGCCATCGCCAGCAAACCGAACGAAGGGGAATCTGCCAGCTTGAAATCAAAAAGTCCCCGGATAAGCAGATACATGAGCAAGCACAGACCAATCTGTGTTTGAAAGGGTAGGGCAGATGTTTGGAGCAATTGTTTGATGGTCCAGCCGCTTTGCCTGAACCACAGTACAAGCGACACCAGTAATGCGAGCGTGCCAATAATACCCACAGAGTACAAAGACTCCAGCATTAAATTATGTGGCATGATCACTTCAAAGCCGCCTTCGAGCACACCGCTGATTAATTTGAACACTGAAAAGCCCTGTCCCCAGAGCGGATCATCCATAATAAAACGCAGCGTCTGATGATAAATATGCTGGCGATTATACACGGTGATGTTGCAATCACCTTCTGGACACGGCATCAAATAAAACACATAGACGTAAATCGTGACCAACACACTGAAGCTTAGTGACCAGCACAAAAGTGCGAGTTTTGTTGAATGTGTTTTGTAGATCAATAAAAACAGACCGACAAAGGCCAATGCTAGGGTATTGCCCCTTGAGTTACTGGAAACCAGACAATAAAACAACAACAATAAAACACAGAGTTTATAGCGCCAGTCAAGCTTGTAGTTAATAAACAGGCAGGCCGACAAAATGGTGGCAAGCGCCACACTATTAACAAAATGATGATAACCACCAAAAATCTGGTAACCGATTAAACTGCCACGAATCAAAAAAAGATGTTCGTGAAATTGAATCCAGAGCACCATCAGCCAATACACGGCGGCGGCGGGGATTAAAAAATACTTTAAGGAGCGTAGCAATTGTTCTTCTGGAATTTTTTGCAGAAAAGGTGTCATAAAATAAAACAGCGCCATACAGCGCAAAATATCGTACGCCCCTTTGGCTGATTTGGCGGGCAACTCGGAAAAAACCACACCAATAACAATAAAAATCAACATGCCCGGCCATAAACTACGTGTAGTCTGCCACAAGGATTTAAAGCCGTGTGTCCAGTAATTAACCGTGCTGATGCAAAACGCCAGGGCAATGGACGAGGCACTGATCACACTTGGAAAAACAATGGAGCTTAATAACAACCATAAGAGTATCAGTGAAATCTGATTTCCCAGGGGAGTATTAAGTGTGCTGGATGTGCCAGTCGTATGCATATCAGGTCTAGGGGTGGGGGGGTTAATGAGCAGTTTGTAACGCGCGCTTAGGTGCGGCCACTTAAATGCCGCTGCGGTGAAGGCGCGCCATTATAGCGCTTCAACAAATTATTGGCCATAATCGCGTGCGGCTGTGTTGTTGCGCACTATTTTTCCTTGTTGTCCTTATACGTGGGTTTGTCTCTTATGACCGCATCGGTTCCAGTCAAAGAAGTGTCTGCCCCCCTTCAGTACCCAGTGAAGTACACTTTTGCCACCTTGGTGACCCGACTGCAAGAATATAACGAGATGGTGCGCAGCGCTGAAAAAGCGGGTTTTAGCGGCGATGATATTGAATTCATTTACATTGATAACACGGTCAGCAATCAATTTGACGGCTTTTCAGGTTTTAACCGTTTTATGCAGGTGGCGACGGGGCGTTATCTCATCTATTGCCATCAGGATCTGTTGTTTGAGTTTGATCAACGCCGTGATCTGGATGCGCGTATAGACGAGCTTGATCAGCAAGACAGGCAGTGGGCTGTTTGTGGAAATGCGGGCAAGGATAACAACGGTGTCAGCGTGGAGCGTATGAGCGATCCGCTGGCAAACAACCGAAAAACAGGTTCTTTTCCAAGCCAGGTGATCAGTCTGGATGAAAATTTTATCGTTGTTGATCGTCAGGCTTTACTTAGAACCACGGGGGGGCTGACAGGATTTCATCTTTATGGTGCGGATATTTGTTTTAATGCCCGTCAGTTTGGATTGACGGTTTGGGCGGTTGATTTTCATTTGCGGCATAAGAGTGCCGGCAAGGTGGACCAAAACTATCAACAGGTTCAAGTCCAGCTCATGAAACGTTATCACACGCGTTTGCAGGCTCAGGTCATTCAGGCCATGTGTTCGCGATTTTATGTATCCAGCTCGGCATTGCTGATGGTCGTATTCAATTGGGCGCCCTTATTAAAACTGCATAAAAGTGTACGCAAAAGAATTAACAGTTCATCTCAGCGATAATCTGTAACAAACGGTTTTTATAAGTGTGGTATTGCAGCGTTTTTGCTTGGCCTTTTACCGCGATGTCGAACAATACGTCCGGACTCTGCAATAAGGCAGGCACTTTCTTGTTCAGATCGTCGGCATCGTTATAACTGATCACTTCCGTGCCGGCTTCAAAACAGCGGCTTAAGTCTTTGACTTCATCGGTCAGCAACACGGCGCCTGCGGCGGTGGCCTCAAAACAGCGCATATTCAGTCCATGGCAGATGTTGTTTTTATTGATGATATTCAGTACACAGCGATGGTTTGCATTAAGTTGTGCCACTTTTTGCAGGCTGATGTTTTTGGGATAAATTTTATGTTGGGTGGCGAAGCGTTTATTCCAGCCTTTGCCGTAGATTTCAAGCGGAAAATCAATTTTATTGAGCGTGTCGTATCGGTTAGCGGAATACGCGCCAACAAACAACACCGGGCTTTGTCGGCACATGAAGTGCGTGATGGCATCCGGGCCGTTTAAGGTATTTTTAAAAACAGAATCGTTAACAGCCAGCGGTAGATAAGAGGGATTGTTTAACTTAAGCTCCTTCGCGCGCTCAATTAAAAAGGTATCGGTAAAATAAAAAATGTCGGTGAAGGCATTGAGTTCAGTAATAGAGGGCTCGTAATAGTCACCTATCCAATGCGCGGCTTTGAAGCGGAATTTTTCTTTGGCCAGCAGCTCTTGCAGGGCGGGTGTTAGTCCGAGGCAGTCAATAAAAAATACAATGTCGGGCACAAATTGGTCTAATTTGTTGTGCAAACTGCGTAGCTGTTCGGCCTGGAATTTTTTTCTGCTAAGGCTTTTGAGTAGGCGGCTGCCGATACGATGGCGATCTGCCAAATGATTAATAGGGAAAAAATCGTGGGTAATGGCTGATTGTTTGCAGGCATCGAGCAGGTGTTCGGGCCAATGCAAAATGCCACCTGCTTTGCCGATGATCAATACGCGTGGGGATGAATTGTTCACGTGTCTCTTTTGGCGTCAGTTAAACAGTTTAATTGGACAACACTGAAATATCCGCCACGTGCAGAAACAGGTTTCTGAGTTTGGTCAGTAACAACAAACGATTATTACGCAGCGCGTCATCCTCGACCATGACCATGACCTGATCAAAAAACGGATCCACCTCGTCTTTGAGATCGGCCAATAACAACAGCGCGTCACTGTAATTGCCTGCGGCAAAAAGGGGTTTGAGCCTGTTTTCCTTGGCTTGAATTTTTTCCGCCAGTTTTTTCTCGGCGTTTTCGATCAATAGTGAGGGGTTCAGCGTGCCGGTGTTTGGTGTTGAATCCTGTTTCTTGAGAATATTCTGCACACGTTTGTTGGCGGCGCTGAGCGCTTGTGCTTCGGGTAGGGCAATAAATTGTTCGACGGCTCGGATGCGTTTTTCAAAATCGAGCGGGCGTGTGGGTTTGAGATTTTCAACAGACTGAATAATTTCCGTGGCCACACCTTGTTCCTTGTAATGAGCACGGAAGCGGGCGAGGATAAAATCGAGCACGTTTTCCCTGGTTGAAGGCTGCGTCACTTTGTCCTGATAAAGCGCAATACTGTCATCAATCATGTCAGCCAGATCCAGTGGCAGGGCCTTGTCGATGATAATACGGATAATGCCCAGTGCGGAGCGACGCAGGGCAAACGGATCTTTGTCGCCGCTGGGTATCTGGCCAATAGCAAAAATGCCCACCATGGAATCCAGCTTGTCAGCCAGTGCCACGGCCAAACCGGCCAGAGTGTCTGGTAGTTGATCACCGGAAAATTTTGGTTGGTAATGTTGTTTGATAGCCAATGCCACGTCGATAGACTCGCCGTCATTGAGCGCATAGTAATAGCCCATGGTGCCTTGTAAATCGGGAAACTCACCGACCATGGCCGAGGCAAGATCGGCTTTGGCAAGCAACGCCGCTCGTGCAGCTACATCGGGATTTGCGCCGATTTTTTCGGCAATTTTGCGGGCTAATGCGCTGTTTCTCTCGGATTTTTCATAAAGAGTGCCGAGTTTATCCTGAAAAATAATGGTTTTAAGAAGGGCATTTTTTGCTGTCAGCGTGTGTTTGCCATCGGTTTCGTAGAAAAATTTGGCATCGGCCAAACGCGGGCGAATCACTTTTTCGTTGCCAGCAATAACGTGTTCAGGATGGGTGCTGTTGATATTGGCGGTGATAACAAAACAGGGTTGTAAGACACCGTCCCGATCCACAATCGGAAAATATTTCTGATGCTCCTGCATCGCCGACATCAAGGCTTCCTGTGGTACCTTGAGGAAACTCGGATCGAACTTTCCTAACAAGACATGGGGCTGTTCAACCAGGCCGGTTACTTCGTCGAGCAGGGATTCATGGATGATAACGGTCTGATCCTCGCGGGCGATCTGAAGCGCCTGTTGTTTAATTTGCGCTTTTCGTTTGGCAAAATCGGCAATCACACCGCCCACACGTTCCAGCGTGTTTTCATAGTCGTCGGGCGTGTTGATGACAATGGCATCGGGGTGATGAAAACGGTGACCGTAGCTTAGTTTACCGGCCGCTTTACCCAGAAGCGTGCACGGGACAAGGTTCGGGCCATGCATAAATACAATCCAGTGCACGGGACGAACGAAACTGATTTTTTGGGTTCCCCAATGCATGCGTTTGGCAATAGGAAGTAATTGAATGGCTTTTTCGGCAATGGCGGGTAGCAGGGCGCTGGCGTTTTGACCGGCTTCGGTTTTGCTGAAGGTGATCCACGCGCCTTTGTCGGTGTCGACCGTGCTGAGCTGTTGCGGTTCAACGCCACAGGAGCGGGCAAATCCCAAAAGTGCTTTGGACGGATTACCTTCGCTGTCATAGGCCGCCGCCAGCGCCGGGCCGCGTTTTTCTATGGTTTGATCACTTTGACGCAGAGCCAGACCGTAGACTAAAACGGCCAGGCGCCGTGGCGTGGCAAAATAACGGTATTTTTCGAAGCTCAGCCCGCTTTCCTTTAAACCGCGGGTAAAAAATTCCGCCAGATGGGCGGCCAGTTTTTCGATATGTTTAGGCGGCAGTTCTTCGGTGCCAATTTCAAACAAGAAATCGTGTGCAGAGGCTGTCATCTAGTTCGCTCCTTGTTCGTTCAGCGTGGCTAAAACCTGTTGTTTAATGGACTCTTCAGCCAGCGGAAAGCCCAGTTTTTTCCGGGAATCAAAATAGGTTTGGGCGACAGCGCGCGCCAGTGTCCGCACGCGAAGAATAAAACGCTGCCGTTCCGTGACAGAAATGGCGCGGCGCGCATCCAGCAGATTAAAAGTGTGTGAGGCTTTGAGTACGTATTCGTAGGCCGGCAGCGCCAATCCAAGTTCAATAAAACGTTTACTTTCGGTTTCATATTGCGTGAACGCGCTGAACAACATGTCGGTGTTGGCATGTTCAAAATTGAAAGCGGACATTTCGACTTCGTTCTGATGATAGACATCGCCGTAGGTGACGCGGCCAAACTCACCTTCAGCCCACACCAGGTCGTAAATGCTGTTCACGCCTTGCAGGTACATGGCAATACGTTCGAGGCCATAAGTGATCTCGCCGGTGACAGGAAAACATTCCAGGCCACCGACTTGCTGGAAATAGGTAAATTGGGTGACTTCCATGCCGTTTAACCAGACCTCCCAACCCAGACCCCAGGCGCCGAGTGTGGGCGATTCCCAGTTGTCTTCGACAAAACGGATATCATGTTCCAGTGGATTAATGCCCAGCATGCGCAGTGAATCCAGATACAGCTCCTGAATATTGTCGGGTGAAGGTTTGATGATGACCTGAAACTGATAGTAGTGCTGTAAACGATTAGGATTTTCGCCATAACGACCGTCGGTGGGGCGGCGGCAGGGTTGCACATAGGCACTGGCCCAACGCTCGGGACCAATGGCGCGCAAGAAAGTGGCCGGGTGAAAGGTGCCGGCACCCACTTCCATGTCGAGAGGCTGAGCAAGTACACAGCCTTTTTCGGCCCAGTAGTTTTGCAGGGCGAGAATGAGTCCCTGAAAGGTTCTTATATTGGCATTATTCATGGCGTATCCGCAGGTGGGTGATGTCTACTGATGAAAGGCTAACATTATAACCAAGCACATGCGCAGGGATATGCTTACCGGGTTAAATTTGCATAAAAGCGGGTAAAGGGGCTGTTTCAGGGCAGAAAAATTGAAAAACAGGCGCCGCCCAGTTGTGAGCTGCGGCCCAAGGTAAAATACGCACTGAGCTTAGGCGTGTGATGCAGGGCGAGAATGGTCTGGGCAAAATAAAATCCCAAACCCGTGTGGCGGCTGTCCTGATCAATGGAGTTGGCTTGAATGGCGTCTGCCAGCAATTCATCTGGATAACCCGGGCCGTCATCTTCGATATGAATCACCTGATAAGGGGCGGTATATTCGGCGCGTAACAACAGCTGTTTTTTGGCGTGGCGCAGCGCATTTTCCAGGGTGCTGTCGAGAATACTGCTGATAAGTGCTTCATCAAAAAAAGCGCAGAGCTGGTCGTCACAGACCACGGAAATGCTTTTATGTTGCGCCTTGCACTGACCGGCGTAGTGGGCACATTTTTCTTCGAGAAATTCGCTTAAACCGTGTTGATCGATCAAGGGCTTGAGCAAACCTTCCTTGGCTTTATACAGGGCAAGCACTTGCACCAGTTGATTGCTGATATGGATGGCGTCCGTTTTAATGCTGCTTAAAGTGGGGAGTTGTTGGGCAAGCGCCGGCTGGTGAATCTCAATATTTTCCACCTTGCTGATCAGGTGATTGATGTCATTTTTGATGTCATGAACCGAAATGGACATCAGTGTCGCCAGATCAATGCCGGAGTGATTACTCATGCCAGTCCTTCAGAATTTATTTTGGGGTGGATAAGTTTGCATAGCTCGCGTTTAATTTTTGGTAACGCATATAGTTTTTGTCATTACTGTCCAGATTTTTTAAACGCGACAGATAACGGTTACAGCTCTCCATCAGCAAATCATCTGAGCCGTTAGCTTCGATAGCACTGAGGCTGGTTTGCAGCGCGTTGAGCAACACACCGGGACTGGCCTCCGGTGTTTTTGCGGCTTCTCTGAAAATGGCCAGCGCTTCCTTGAGATGACCGGCTTTGTACAGTCGTATGCCATCGTTGTTGATCATTTCATTGGCTGATGAGGTTTTGTATTTATCACGCAATTGATTTGCTTCATTTTGATGCCCGGTGCTTTCGTAGGCATTGGCCAGTGACAGTGCCATGCTTTGCGACATTTGTTCGGCGGCATTGCTTATATCCGTGGCTAACGCGGTGAGGATTTGATCGGCTTCTTTGGTTTTGCCAAGATTGCCGTTGGTTTCAGCGAGCAAGATTTTGGCAAAAAGCAGTGCGTCGGTATTGTCAGAAAATTCTTTTTCCAGACTATCAATAATACGCAGTGCTTCCGTCAGGGCATCCTTGGATTTTCGGCCTTCAGCGTCTTTGATTTTGTGTTGTAGCACCTGCACCAGCGCGGTGTAATTGCTGGGTGTGCGGTAACAGGAATTCCTGCCCAAATTAACGGCTTTACGAAAGGCGACTTCGGCAATAGCCCAGTCTTGATTGGCTTTGCTTATTTGTCCCAGTTCCATTTGACGCAGAATCGATTTAGGCGAACGCTCAACGGCATGTTGCAAGGCCTTTTGGGATTCTATCGGCTGTTTTTGCGACTGATACACCTTGCTTAACCAGTCATAAGCTTCGACGTTGCGTTTATCTTCCTCGGCCAATTGCTGAAAAATGTGCAAGGCTTTTTCGTATTCACCTTTGTAATAAGCAACCTTACCCAGACCCAGCCGGGCCCAAGGCAGATCACGCACAGCAATAATGGCGTTAAAAAGTGTTGCAGCCTCGTCGTAGCGTTCAAGATTGAGTAATAGTTTGCTTTTGATGCGCAGCGCTTTGATCTGAAATTTGGCTTGTTCTTTGGCTACTTTATCGCAGGCTTGGAGGGCTAGTTTGTATTTTTTCTGGTCGATGGCGTGGTCAACCTCTTGAAAAATAGCTTTTTCCAGCATGATTTTGTCGAGCCGGGTTTTGAGATTTTCATGGGTGATGGGTTTGGTGATGTAGCCATCGGGTTCGTATTCCAGTGCACCCATGACCATTTCAACGGTGGTGGCGGCGGTGATGAGCACAAAAACAGACGAGGCTTTGAGCAGGCCGCTGTGACGGGTTTCTTCTAAAATTTGTTGGCCGTCCTTGCCTTTGCCGAGTTCGTAATCCGATAAAATGATGTCGTAATGTGTGTTGATGATTTTGGCTATACCGACTTCGCCATCATGAACCGTATCGACCATGTGGGCGCCAAACATGCGTACCATGGATTTGAGTGATGACCGAAACTCGGCATGATCTTCAATAATCAGAAATTTTTTTTTGTGGTATTCGATTTGAGCCATGATGCAATCCTTCCCCTGCTTCCTTATCAGCGTAGAAGGAGATAAGCGAGATTGCCATAACGGGGGGTTTTATCGACGACAGCCAGACAAAAGCATCAGCGACGCCAAAACGCCGGGCTGATAAAAACCAGCAGAGTGAAAATTTCCAGACGCCCCAGCAGCATGGCAAAACACAGTACCCACTTGCTTGCGTCATTGATGCCGGGGTAGTGTTGGCTGATATCGCCCAATCCCGAACCCAGATTATTCATGCTTGAGGCGACGGCAAAAAAGCTTTGAGCCAGAGTGATCGGGCTGACCGCCATGATGACCAGCATCAAAAGAATAAATAGCGCCATATAGGCGCCGACGAAAGCCCAGACGGTGGCAATGGTACGATCAGACACGGCTTGGTCGCCGACTTTTATCAGAAATACGGCGTGAGGATGGATCAGTTTTCTAATTTCCCGTCGTGCTTGTTGAACAAGCAGGAGCGCGCGCATCACTTTAATACCACCGCCGGTTGAGCCGGAGGATGCGCCAATAAAGCTGATCATGACCAGTGTCATGGGTAAAAGCCCGGGCCAGTTGGCGAAATTGGTCAGGGCATAACCGGTTGTGGTGGCAGCCGAAATGCTTTGAAACAGACCATGACGCAAGAGCGTAGACAAAGACGAATACGTGTCACTCACATACAGGACAAGGCATACCAGGAACGCGGTGGTGGTAATTCCCAGCAGCATGATCTGAAATTCAGTATCGCGACTATAGTGGCGAAGTGATCGCCGACGCACGGCCATAAAATGCAAGCCAAAACTCATGGCGGAGGTGAGCATGAAAAACATACAAATGCTTTCAATGAGTGGGCTGTTGAAATAAGCGATGTTTTGATCGTGGCTTGAAAACCCCCCGGTGGACAGGGTAGAGAAACTGTGGCCAATGGCATCGAACAGAGTCATGCCGGCGAGCCAGTAACACAGTCCGCAGGCCAAGGTCAGGGCCAGGTAGATGAACCAAAGCGAACGCGCCGTTTCTTTGATGCGTGGCGTGAGTTTGGTGCTGTTCATGGAACTCGGCGCTTCGGTGCGGTAAAGCTGCATACCACCGACACCCAGCATAGGCAGCACAGCCACAGCGAGTACCACAATACCCATGCCGCCTAACCACTGCAGTTGTTGGCGATAAAACAGAATCGATTTGGGCAAGGTATCCAGGCCGGTGAGCACCGTTGTGCCGGTGGTGGTCAGGCCGGAAATAGACTCAAAAAAAGCATCGGTAAAGCTCATGTCGGGCACATCTGCCAAATACAGCGGCAAACTGCCGGCCAGCGCGAGGATGGTCCAGAACAACACCGCAACCATATAGCCATCACGGGTATGCAGTGTTTGTTTTTTTTGCTGCAGTGGCAACCAGAGCCCCAGTCCAGCCAACAGGATGAGAACAAAAGCGCTTAAAAAAGCCGTCTGCCCTGAATCGGCGTAGATAAAAGAAACCAACAACGGTGGCACCATGGCAAAACTGAACAGCATCAAGAGCAGGCCGACAATTTTGAAAATTACGATTAAATGCATGGGCTGGGTCAGGTTTCTCTGCGACGGTTAGAAAAAGGTAATGCCGACCTGGAACAGCCGTTCCACATCGCGAATCCGGCGTTTGTCCACGAGGAATAAAATCACGTGGTCATCCGATTTAATGACAATGTTGTCATGGGCTATCAGTACCTCTTCACCGCGAACAATGGCACCAATGGTCGTGCCTTCTGGCAGATCAATTTCGCCAATGGCGCGACCCACAACTTTGGATGAGTTTTGATCGCCATGAGCAATGGCTTCAATGGCTTCAGCGGCACCACGACGTAAGGAGTGAACGTTGACCATGTCACCGCGACGCACGTGGGTGAGCAGGCTGCCAATGGTGATCTGTTGGGGGGAGATGGCAATGTCAATGTCTCCACCCTGGACCAAATCGACATAGGCCGGGTTGTTGATAATGGCCATGACTTTACGTGCCCCCAGTCGTTTGGCCAGCATCGACGACATGATGTTGGCCTCGTCGTCGTTGGTAATAGCGAGAAATACATCTGTCTGTTCGATATTTTCTTCAAGCAGGAGGTCCTGATCAGAGGCCATGCCTTGCAGCACCACCGTATTGCGCAGATTCTGCGACAGTTGGCGACAGCGACTGTGATTGTGTTCAATAATTTTAACGCGGTAGCGGGTTTCAAGTGCCTCGGCGAGACGTTCACCGATATTACCGCCGCCGGCAATGATGATGCGGCTGTAATTGTTTTCGAGTTTCTGTAATTCACTCATCACCGCTCGAATGTGGCTTTTGGCGGCGATAAAAAACACTTCATCGTCGGCTTCAATAATGGTTGAACCTTCAGGCATGATGGCGCGATCGCGGCGGAAAATAGCCGCCACACGGGTATCAATCGAGGGCATGTGCTGGCGCAAATAACGGATTTCATGACCGACCAAGGGGCCGCCATGAATCGCTTTAACCGCTACCAGCTGAGCTTTTCCTTGCGCAAAATCAACCACCTGCAGTGCGCCCGGATGTTCGATCAGGCGTTTGATGTGGTTGGTGACCAATTGCTCGGGACTGATGATGACGTCAATAGGCAGGGCATCGTTATTAAACAAGCTATTACGTGTAATGTAGGCGGTGGCCCGTATGCGGGCAATTTTGGTTGGGGTGCGGAACAGGGTATAGGCTATTTGGCAGGCGATCATGTTCACTTCGTCGCTGCTGGTGACCGCGATCAGCATGTCGGCATCCTCGCCCCCGGCCTGACGCAAAATATGGGGGTACGAGGCTTTGCCTACTACGGTACGGATATCCAGTCGATCTTGCAGATTGCGGAGTCGCTCACTGTCAGTGTCCACCACCGTAATGTCATTTGCTTCACTGGCAAGGTTTTGTGCCAGCGTGCCGCCTACCTGGCCCGCACCTAGTATGATTATTTTCATAGAGACGCTTCGAACAGATTAATGAATACCGCCATTTAAGAGGGGCATTTTCGCAGGCATGCGTAGTAAAAGCCATCGTGTTCACCGGGTTTTGGCAGTATCTGCCGCCCAATAGTGTTATTTAAACCCCACGTGGCTGTGATTTTTTGTTCTTTCGCGCCGGGTTCTTGCTGTAGAAAACGCATCATGAGGGTTTCATTTTCTTGTTTGAGTACCGAACAGGTGGCATACAGCAGCAGACCCTCGGGTTTGAGCGTTGACCATAGGCGCTGCAGTAAGTGGAGCTGTTGGTCGGCGAGAATTGAAATATCCTCGGCGTTTCTTAACCATTTGATGTCCGGGTGACGCCTGATAATACCGGTGGCTGAACAAGGTGCGTCCAGTAAAATGCGATCGAAGAGTTGACCATCCCACCACGTTGCGGCGTCTGCTGCATCGGCCACAACCAGCGTGGCATGGAGTTGCAGACGTTTGAGATTGTCGCTGACTTTGTCCAGTCGTGCCTGACTTTTGTCCAGCGCCACCAGTGTTTGCAATGAAGGTTGCCGTTCCAGCATATGACAGGTTTTACCCCCCGGCGCTGCGCAGGCATCTAATACCTTTTGTCCCGCTTCAAGTTGTAACAATGAGGCGGCAAGTTGGGCGGATTCATCTTGTACGGAACACACGCCGTCAAAGAAACCGGGAATGGCGTCTATGGATACGGGTTTTTCAAGTCGCACCCCTTCAGGGGCAAATATGCAGGGGCTTGCGTTGATCTGTGCCTGATCAAGCAGGTGCAGGTAGTCGTTGCGGGACATTTTTTGCGTGTTGATGCGCAGTGTCAGTGGCGCGGGCTGATTGTTGGCGGCAAGAATAGCCCGATAATGTTCGGGCCAATCCTGGCGCAATGTCTCTACCAGCCAGCTGGGGTGGCTGGTGCTTACACCGATATTTTGGCTCAGTGTTGCGAGTACATGTTCTCGTTGGCGCAGAAAGTTTCTCAGAACCGCATTGATCAGCCCTTTGGCCCAAGGCTTTTTGAGCACCGTACACGTGGCGACCGTTTCGTTAATGGCGGCATGATCGGGAATGCGTAAAAATTCCAGCTGATACAGCCCCATAAGAATCAAAAGTTCGATATCGCCATCCTTGGTTTTTAAGGGTTTTTGCATCAGGGAACGCGCTATTGCGCGCAAATACAGATAATGACGACATATCCCGTAACACAATTCTTTGACCAGCCCCTGGTCTTTTATGGCCACAGAATGTAGCCGTGTTTCCAGCTGTTCATTCAAGTTTCCAGACGGCGATCCGCTGAAAAGAGGGGTGAGGATTTCAATAGCAACTACACGGGCAGGTGTCATGGATTTTTAATTCAAAGGAGGCTAAAAAATCAGGCAATGTGCACAAATTGTTTGCCTGGCAGGAATAAATCTTTTTTTGATGTGAGTACTTGTTCGCAGGTGAGCACTTTACCGCCAGCCAGTTGCAGTAATTCCAGATTTAAAACCCCTTGCGCGGTAGCGACAGATATACCTTGTTTGGATGCAGACAAAATCGTACCGGGCGCGGCGGTGCAGGCGTCGGCGCTGATACGGGCCTGCCAGATACGCACGATGTCGTGTTCACGGTGGCTGAAGGCCACAGGCCAGGGATTGAATGCGCGGATCTTGCGCTCAATCACCGTCGCGCTTTCTTGCCAATTGATTTGAGCCTCGTTTTTGTCCAGCTTGGGTGCATAGTTGGCGTGCGTATTGTCCTGGACGTGGGCGGTGAGTGAATGTGTTGCCAGCTGATCCAGTAGTTCTGCCAAATACTCACTGCCCAGTTTGGCCAGTCTGTCATGCAGGGTGCTGGCAGTGTCGTTGGCGGTGATCGGGCAGCGCAGGGTGTACAGCACGTCGCCTGTATCCAGACCTTCGTTCATTTGCATGTAAGAGATGCCGCTTTCCTGATCACCGGCGATGAGCGCGCGCTGGATAGGCGCCGCGCCGCGCCATCGTGGCAGCAGGGAAGCATGAACATTAATACAGCCCAGGCGAGGTGTTTTCAGGATAGCTGGCGGCAGAATAAGACCGTAAGCAACCACCACCATAACATCGGCCTTAAGCGCGGCCATGGTCTGTTGCTCAGCCTCATTTTTGAGTGATACAGGTTGAAAAACAGGGAGTTCTCGACTCAAGGCCAGTGCCTTCACGGGGCTCGCCTGCAGTTTGCGCCCTCGGCCGGCCTGACGATCGGGCTGGGTATAAACGGCACCTACCCGGTGATGACTGTTGAGTAAAGCCTGAAGATGTTGTGCAGCAAACTCGGGTGTGCCGGCAAAAATAATCGTAAGACCCCTTGCTGTTGTATGCATATATGTCCAATGGTTACGGTGGGCTTTAGAACTTGTTCAATATCTCGCGTAAGGGCGCATAACGGTGTTGGCAGGGTTCTGCATCCCTTGATCAAGCTATTGAACAGGTTCTTAGTCAGTCAGCTGCTGTTTTTCAAGTTTCTTCTTGATGCGTTGGCGTTTTAAAGGCGACAAGTAATCAACAAACAATTTGCCGTTTAAATGATCGACTTCGTGTTGAATGCAAATCGAAAGCAGTTCATCGCACTCTAATTCAAAAGTTTGACCGTTTTTATCGAGCGCACGCACACGAATGCGTTCGTAGCGTGCCACCGGCTCATAAAACCCCGGCACCGATAAACAGCCTTCCTGAGATTCTTTTGTACAGGTGTCGACGGGAGTAATAATCGGATTGATAAAAACACGGGGTTCATTTTGTTCGGTAGTGATATCCACCACAATCACACGCAGCGGAACATTCACTTGTATAGCCGCAAGCCCGACCCCGGGAGCGTCATACATGGTTTCCAGCATGTCATCGGCGAGTTTGCGAATGCTGTCGTCAACGGTTTTAACTTCCTTGGCCTTGTTGCGCAGTCGGGGGTCGGGAAATTCAAGTATTTCAAGTACAGCCATAAAACAAAAATCCGAAAAAACTAAAAAATGGTCAAAAAAATGAATCTATTGCTAAGATGGTAATAACAGGGATGTATAAGAATGCCACGCCGCGGTATTGTGTCAACTTTGGGGCTGTGTCAAAGAGTATCAATGATTGTGCTGAACTTCGCTTTTATTTGATGGTGACTGGGACTTTTGCGGCGAGCTGCTAAACTGATCCTGATAGTCTGTTGATGATGGTGTACGATTTGATCTTCAGTGCCCCTTGTGGCTGTGGACAGTTCAATAAATCACCCCTGTTCCATAATATATAGGGATTTTTTACATGAAGAAAATAATTCTGGGGTTTATTGCCTCCACTTTGTTCAGTTTTAATGTGCTGGCTGAGTCTATTGCACTGCAGACGGATCATCCCACCGAATATACGGTCAAGCGTGGCGATACCCTGTGGGATATTTCCAGCACCTTTTTGCGCGAACCATGGTTGTGGCCGGAAATCTGGCATATCAATCGACAAATCAAAAACCCCCATTTAATTTATCCGGGAGATGTGATTAAACTCGTGTACGTGAACGGTGAACCCCGTTTGGTGTTGGCGTCTGCTTCGGGTGGTACTCGTAGTGCTTCAAATGGCACAGAGAAATTGTTACCCAGAGTGCGCTCTACACCGATTGAAACCGTGATCCCTGCGATTCCCCTGGATGCCGTTCGGGGTTTTCTGGATGAAAGCCGGGTATTAGATAAAGAAACCTTGCAAAAAGCGCCTTATGTCGTTGCGGGTAATGAAAAACATGTCATTATCGGCGCAGGCGATTACTTTTATGCACGGGGTGACTGGTCTGCACCAGCGCCAGCCTATGGAGTCTATCGTCAGGGGGCGCCTTATGTTGATCCTGTCACTCAGGAGATTCTGGGCTACGATGCCAAAGAGTTAGGTATGGGCAAAATCATAACGGTGACGGATGATCTGGCCAAAACAGAGTTGGTGCGATCAAGACAGGAGCTTCGTGTGAACGATCGTTTATTGCCCACCGAAGAACGTAAAGTACAGCCGGTCTTTTATCCAAGCACACCTGACGAAGATCTGAAAGGACAGATTATTCGTGTCATGAGTGGCGTGAAGAATGTGGCGCAATATGATGTGGTGGTCATTAATCAGGGCACCCGTGAAGGTGTTGAAGAAGGTAATGTCTTTGCTATTTACCGTAAAGGAGAGTCCGTGCGGGACAAAAACACCAAAGAATTGTTGCAACTGCCTTCTGAGCGCGCAGGTTTGTTGATGGTATTCAGAACCTTTGACAAGGTCAGTTATGGTTTGGTACTGAAAGCCACCAGCTCTATGGCGGTTCTGGATGAAGTCAGAAAACCCTGATCATCCTTATGGCATTGATTCGCTAGAATTATATGCGTGGTTAGCAGTAGGGCGCTTGCCAGGTGTAGGCGCCGTTACCTTCCAGAACTTGCTTGGGCAGTGTTCAGCGCTCAAGCAAGTTTTCTCGTTTCCGGTCAGCCGTTTGCAGTCCTTGGGTTTGAAAGCGCCCGCGATAGACTTGCTTCAATCAACGTCCTTACAGCAATTGGCTACGCTTGAACCCTTGAATCCTTTGGTGGCGGGTGTTGCGCAAGATGTACATTGGGCTCGTGTGCCCGGTCATCATATTTTGTGTTATCACGACCCACGTTACCCTGCGCTGTTGCGTGAGATTCATGATCCACCGCCTTGTTTATTCGTGATCGGCGATCCCGCCCAGTTAAATGCGCCGCAACTGGCCGTGATTGGCAGTCGTAATCCCAGTCAAAGTGGTTTGATGAATACGCGTAATTTCGCCCGTTATCTGGCTCAACAGGGCTGGGTGATTAGCAGTGGACTGGCGCTGGGAATTGATGGTGAGGCACATCAGGCAGCGTTAGACGCTGGCGGTGTCACCCTTGCGGTGGCGGGACACAGTCTTGATTATCTCTATCCGAAACAGCATGGCGCATTGGCGCAGGCAATTGTACAAAAAGGCGCGATGGTGTCTGAATATCCCGTGGGGACGGCACCCAAACCACACCTGTTTGCGCGCCGCAATCGTATCATCAGTGGTTTGAGTCAGGGCGTGCTGGTGGTGGAGGCCACGCTGAAGAGTGGTTCACTCATTACCGCACAAATGGCGCTGGAGCAGGGTCGGGAAGTTTTTGCTATTCCCGGTTCCATTCACAATCCATTGAGTCGAGGCTGTCATAAATTGATCAAACAAGGCGCAACATTGGTCGAAAGCGGCGAAGACATTTTTAATCAGTTGGGTGCTTTTGTTAGCCCAACACCCAAACAAAGACAAGCTGACCTTGTTCAAGTGCCTGCGAAGAGAGAATCTCTTCCACGCACTGAAAAAAAGGCCGCTGAACACACACAGCTGGATTTGCTGGCTGCTGAAGAGAACTTTAACTCACCCTCTATGGCATTAAGCGCTGAAGAAAAACAGCTTTTACGTTTTCTTGATCTGGATCCGCTGCCTTTTGATTTTATCGTTGAGCGCTCGAATCTGGAGGTCAACCAGGTAGCCTCTTTGTTGGTGTTGCTGGAATTAAAAGAACTGGTTTTTCAAGAGGCCGGTGGATATAGCCGACGCCCTGTGCAAGAGTCTTCCTGAAATAGTTGGATGATTGTTTAACGCAAGGCGTCTGCTGTGAAGCAACAAAGCCTGCTTCAAAAAGGTCTATCGCGCCCGGTATTGCCCTTGGGGGCGTGCAAGCAAAGGACTTTTACTTGCCAAATTAATTGTGCTCAGGTAGTTTCCACTTCCCTCCTTATTTTCCGTTTTATTAGGACAATGTCATGCCTCAACCCTTTGTCGCCATTTTGATGGGTTCTGATTCCGATTTGCCCGTGGTTGAAGCGGCACAAATTCTGGCTGTCGCTAATCCTGAATTAAGAGAGCGTTTGCTCGCCGACCGTCAGTCGATGGCAAATGAGGTGATGGCCAAAGACAAGGCCCTGCAAGAGAAATTGGCGAAAGGATAGTTCATGAGCCATGTGTCTGCCTTTAAGATCCACCAGGCTGTACGGTGTTTACAACAGGGTGGAACCGTTGCCTATCCTACCGAATCCATTTATGGCTTGGGCTGTGACCCTTTTAATCCGGCAGCGGTTGCTCACTTGTTGGCGCTTAAACAACGAGCTGACCACAAAGGTCTGATTTTAGTTACGGCTAATCGACAGCAGGTGCAAACCCTCTGGCCTGAACTAAGTTCAGAGCACTTGGCCTGTCTGGAACGCTCGACGTTAAGTGAACCCATTACGTGGTTGCTGCCAGACGAGAGTGGGCATGTTCCACCGTGGATCAAAGGCCGCCATCCGCTTGTGGCCGTTCGGATTTCGGCGCACCCCGTGGTGCAGCAACTGTGTCTGGTTTTTGGTGGAGCGATGGTGTCTACCAGTGCCAATGTGAGCGGTTTTCATCCCGCACGCACAGCGCTGCAAGTGCGTCAACAGTTTCAAACGGGATTGGATTTTGTTCTTGTGGCTGCCCTGGGTGGCGCCCGGAAACCCTCCCAAATCAGAGACATTCGCGACGGTACGATCGTACGTGATTAGTGTTGTGTGCGCGTGCCGTCGTTAACAGTCACACTTACTCAAAGGAAAGGTCGTGAGCGAAATTGATATTGCCGAAGTCAAACAGTATTTGCTGGCCTTGCAAGAAGATATTTGCCGTCAACTCGAAGAAGAAGAGGGGCAGGGTTCTTTTATTCGTGATGAATGGCAGCGTCCCGCAGGCGGCGGTGGCCTTACCCGTGTGCTTGAAGGGGGGCAGATTATTGAAAAAGGCGGCGTGAACTTTTCTCACGTTTATGGTGATCATTTGCCACCTTCGGCATCGGCGCATCGCCCTGAGTTGGCGGGACGCAGTTTTCAGGCGCTGGGTGTGTCTTTGGTGATTCATCCGCGCAATCCCTATGCGCCAACCTCTCACATGAATGTGCGTTTGTTTGTGGCTGAACAGGCCGGGCAAGCGCCGGTGTGGTGGTTTGGTGGGGGTTATGATCTGACCCCTTATTATGCCTTTGAAGAAGACTGCATAACCTGGCATAAAACAGCGAAGGTCGCCTGTGATCCCCATGGTGAGACTTTGTATCCCCGTTTTAAACGGTGGTGTGATGATTACTTTTTTCTTAAACATCGCCATGAAGCGCGAGGTGTGGGTGGTTTGTTCTTTGATGATTTTAATGAATTAGGTTTTGATCAAAGTTTGCGTTTTATTCAGTCGGTTGGGGACAGTTATATCCAGGCCTATCGTCCCCTTCTGGCTCGACGTAAATCATTGCCTTACGGTGAACGTGAACGCAATTTCCAGTTACTTCGTCGCGGGCGTTATGTGGAGTTCAATCTGGTGTATGACCGTGGCACGCTGTTTGGTTTGCAATCGGGCGGTCGTACCGAGTCCATTCTTATGTCATTGCCTGCCGAAGTTGCCTGGAAATATGACTGGCACGCCGAGCCGGGCAGTGCTGAAGAGCGCTTAACAGACTATTTTCTCAAAGCCCAAAACTGGGCGAACAAGAGTTAGGCTATGGACCGTTATGCGGTGATGGGCAACCCCATCAAACACAGCAAATCGCCTCAGATTCATCAACTATTTGCCAAAGCCACGGGGCAAACTTTGTCTTATGAGACGATTCTGGTTGAAAAAAATGACTTTCCTGCGGCCGTTACCCGTTTTTTTCAGGCGGGGGGTAAAGGTTTAAATATTACCCTACCCTTTAAAGAAGAGGCATGGCACTTGGCCGAATGTCGAACAGAACGGGCAGAACTGGCCGGTGCCGTGAATACCTTGAGTTTTAAAGACGGCAGCATTCACGGTGATAACACGGACGGCGCGGGATTGGTGACCGACATCCTGAACAATTGCCACGGCCAGCTTCGTGACAAACGTATTCTGGTGGTTGGTGCCGGCGGTGCCGTGCGTGGTGTGCTGCTGCCGCTGCTTAAAGAACAGCCCAGCGCGTTGCACCTGGTTAATCGTACGGCAAGCAAAGCAGCTTTATTGGCGGAACACTTTCAGTCTTACGGAACACTTCGCGGCGGTGGCTTCGAGAGTCTCGATAATCACGCCTATGATTGGATCATCAATGGCAGCTCGGCCAGTTTAACGGGTGATGTGCCGCCCTTGCCAGGTGCCGTGATCAACCACCAGACGTGGTGTTATGACCTGATGTATGGCGCAGAAACAACGCCTTTTAATGCCTGGGCACAACAACACGGCGCTGCGAACGTGTTTGATGGTCTGGGCATGCTGGTGGAACAGGCCGCCGAAGCGTTTTATCTCTGGCGCGGTCTGCGTCCACAAACGGCTGATGTGATTGCACAATTGCGTGCTGCGTTCAAAAAATAAGGCTTAATCTATGACGAATCCCTTGCTTGTTGATGTCGAACTGCCGTCTTTTGAACGGATTCAAGCCGAACATGTCGAGCCGGCTATTGACAAAATTCTGGCCGATAACCGCACGCTAATAAACGAGTTGTTAAATCAATCGACACGGCACTGGGATAATTTTATTGCGCCGTATGAAGAGCTGAATAATCGACTGGATAATGCCTGGTCACCCGTGGCCCATCTGCATGGTGTGGTCAATAGTGAGGCCTTGCGTCAGGCCTATTCCTCGGCTCAAAGCAAACTGTCAGCCTATCATACCGAGCTGGGTCAGAATGAAGCACTCTATCAGACGTTTAAACAGCTGAGCGAAACAGACGCCTTGCCTCAGGAACGCAAACGCTACCTGGATAATTGTGTGCGTGATTTTCATCTGTCCGGGGTTCATTTAAGCGGCGAGAAGAAACAACGTTACGCTGACATTGTGCAAGGGCTTTCCGAACTGTCCACCCGTTTTGGTAATAATGTGCTGGATGCCACCCATGCCTGGGAGAAACTTGTCAGCGATCCTGATCAACTGGCCGGTATTCCTGATACTGCTCGGGCGGCAGCCAAACAGGCGGCGCAACAAAAAGCGTTGGACGGTTATTTGTTTAATCTGGAATACCCCAGCTTTTTCCCGGTGATTACCTATAGCGATAACCGTTCTTTGCGTGAAGAAATGTATCGCGCCTATATGACCCGGGCATCGGAATTATTTCCCGCAGGTGCGCAGTGGGATAATCAAAACCTTGTTAACGAGTTGCTTGATCTGCGATTGGAGCTGGCAAACTTGTTGGGTTATGAAAACTACGCGCATTATTCTCTGGCCAGTAAAATGGCCTCAACACCCGCTGAGGTGCTCACCTTTCTTAATGAGTTGGCTGAACGTTCTGTGGCCCTTGCTCAGGATGAATTCCAGTATTTGACGGAGTTTGCGCGTGAACATTTCCAGATTGATGAGCTGGCCCCCTGGGATGTGGCCTATTTCAGCGAAAAACTGCGCCAGCAGCAGTTTGACCTTTCACAGGAAGCATTACGACCTTATTTTCCCTTAAATCGGGTGCTTGAAGGTCTGTTTGATATTGTTCACCGCTTATACGGGATTGATGTCAAAGCGCTGGATGCGATTGAAACCTGGCATCCCGATGTGCAGGTCTTTGGCCTGTATGACCAGGGGCAGTTGATTGCCCAATTTTATCTTGATCTGTATTCGCGTCCGCACAAAAAAGGCGGTGCCTGGATGGGTGAATGCCGGGTGCGTCGGCGGCGTAGTGATTTAAGTCTGCAATTGCCCGTGGCCTATCTGGTCTGTAATTTTAATGCGCCGGTGGGTGATCAGGCGGCTTTATTGACGCATCGTGATGTGAGCACGCTGTTTCATGAGTTTGGTCATGGCCTGCACCACATGCTGACCCAGGTGGAGTGTGCGGGGGTTTCAGGCATTAACGGCGTGCCTTGGGATGCGGTTGAGTTACCCAGCCAGTTTCTTGAAAACTGGTGTTGGCATCCAGAGACTATTCCCTTGTTTGCACGGCATTATGAAACCGGTGCCAGTTTGCCGCCTGAAATGCTGGAAAAATTGCTGGCCGCGAAAAACTTTCAGTCCGGCATGCAGATGGTGCGTCAACTGGAATTTGCCCTGTTTGATTTTGAGTTACACAGTGCATGGGGGCAGTCCGGGGTGACGGTGCAGAAGGTGCTTGATGAGGTGCGCTCACGGGTATCGGTGATTCCTGTCGCTGATTTTAATCGTTTTCAATGCAGCTTCAGTCATATTTTTTCCGGGGGTTATGCCGCAGGTTACTATTCCTATAAATGGGCGGAAGTATTATCAGCGGATGCATTTTCACGTTTTGAAGAAGAAGGTATTTTTAATCGGCAAACGGGCCTTGATTTCAGAACACATATTCTGGAGCAGGGCGGATCACAGTCACCGCAGGTTTTGTTTGAAGCCTTTCGTGGTCGTGCGCCTGAGGTGACGGCTTTGCTGCGTCACAGTGGTTTGTTGAGTAACGATGAGTCAAAAGCCGGATGAGTGAGTGCGCCGTGAGTGAGAAAATTATCAGTCCCAAACGTTTTATTGCCGGTGCAAAATGCCCAAAGTGTCAGCAGATCGATAAAACAGTGACCTATGTGATTGAGCGAACGCTTAATCTGCCTGACCAGAAGCAACGCACCGAACAGGACGAAATCATGGCCTGTGTCAGTTGTGGTCATCAACAGGCCAAGAGCGCTTTGCCGCTTAATTCAGCAGCCGAAACCAAGACAGTCACCGTGCAGCGTAAAATTGATATCACAACCTTTGATCCTAAAGTTTGATCGAAACGTTTTTTTCATCGAGCACGTCAGACCAATGTTGCCAGGCTTGAATCCAGAGTCGTTGTTTTTCCGGCGTGATGCCCACCGTCTGTTGCGCTATTTTTTTCCGTCTTGACGTTATTAAATCGTTTGCAAGCTCAACGCATAAGACATCCAGTTGATTGGAAAAGGGCTCACCAATCAGTTGATGGATGATCAGGTTTGCTGTTGTCATATCGACAGGAATTAAAACCCGCCCCGCCTCAAGAAAATAACGGTCGTTAATTTCTTCTATCAGTCGATGAGCCAGATAGGCTGATTCCATCAGGCGAGTGAGACTCTTTTCCTGACCCACGACAGAGGGTGGATGCAGAAAAAAATCTTCCGTTAATTTTATGACAGGAAAAATCCATTCCTGCATCCGTGCCTCAATCGAGGCCTTAACCATAACCGTTAAATATTTTGGCGCATGTTCAATGTACTTCAGGACAAAGGCCGTCAGTGAAACGGCTGACTTTTTTTCGCCTGAAATATGAATCGTTGAGTGCAGTCCATTCGTCATTTTTTCAAGTTGACGCGCCAGTTGCTTTGTTTCTTGCTCTTGGACTTTTGCCTGAGTGATAAGTTCACTAATCAGGTGAAATGGCACAGCACTATCCTTCTTGTAGGTGATGATCTTTTACACAGATTGATTATTAACCATGTGATGAAAAATTTCTACATTAACTATGAATTCAGCGCGTTGTTATGAAAGCGTCATAATTCTGAAATATCATTACTGCCGTTAGATTTTTTCGCACCTGTTAAGGCCTTGTTTCCTGTTGTCCGTAAGAATTTTTTGGTAAAAAACATGCCATTGTGTGAAGTGTTTCCCAAGATTAACAAGGCTGCTGTGAAATAGTTACTTTTTTGCTCTATCTTCACAGAGACCTCCACTTCCTTATTGACTGACGGTAACCATGATTTCGAAATTCCCTGTTGTTTTTGTTCGTTTGAGCACGTTTTTATTTTCCCTTTTTCTGGCCACTTGGTGCGGTGCAGAAAATCTTCTTACATATCAGTTGAATGTTTCAGTAGCGCAAGGAGGGCAGGTTACGAGTCCGGATCTGTCCGGATTTACCTGTGTTCAGGGTTCCTGCACTGTTTCTGTGCCTGCCGGCAGAACCGTTAAATTAAGCCCAAGTGCATTGTACGGTTATAAATTCAAGAGTTGGAGTGGTGGCTGTAGTGGCACAGATCCAAATGCCTGTGTAGGGCAAATCAATGCGAATACGTTGGTGACGGCAGATTTCAGACCCATAGAGCGCACATTAAAAACAACGGCGACGGTGGGCGGAAGTGTAATTAGCCTGGCCGGGGGTATTAACTGCGTGGAAAGCATTTGTTATGACCGTTTCCTTCTAGGCGGTGAATTAACTTTAACGGCATTACCCCGTTTGGGATACACCTTTGCCGGATGGAGTGATGCCTGCGGTGGTGTTCAAAGTGATTGCCGTTTGACGGTCGATAGTTATAAGGCAGTGACAGCCAATTTTGTAGCGGCAACACAACAGACCTCATCGCTTGAGCTTCGTTGGTTAACACCCACCTTGCGTGAAGATGGCTCGTCACTGGCGGCCAATGAAATTAAGCAGCACACCATTTATTACGGTAAAACCAGTGGAGTCTATGACCACGCGGTGACGGTTCCAGCCTCTGCAGGTGGCCTGGTTCCAACGAGAATTGTGATAAACGGTCTGCAGAGTGGAGTGAATTATTATTTTGCGGGAATTACCGTGGATACCCGTGGTTTATCCAGCCAGCTTTCGACGGAAATCAGTCGTGTCGTTAACTAAAAATGCTAAAGAACGCTGCCTGTTTTATGTCGCGGGTTTGGGTATGAGGTAACTAAGCAAAAACAATACGGCGCAACACACGACAATGGTTGGGCCTAAGGAGGTATCAAAAACGTAGGCCAAAATCAGGCCGCCGCTAATAGCGATAATGCCCAGTAAACTTGCCCGAATCGCCATGCCTTCGGGCGAACGCGCCCAAGGGCGAGCACTGGCCGCTGGAATAATCATCAGGGCCGTAATGAGCAAAATACCAACGATTTTCATGGTCGTTGCGATAATCAAAGCAATGACCGCCATCAACGTCAGTCTGACCCAGAAAACACGAATACCTTCCACCTGCGCCAGACTTTCATCCAGGGTGATGGCAAGCAGAGGACGCCATAGATACACTAAAATCGCAAGTGCAGCGGCACTGCCCAGATAAATGGCGAAAACGTCCTCGGTGGTGATGGTAAGTAAATCACCAAATAAAAAAGCCGATAAGTTGAGGCGGCTGTCATGCAGTAAACTGACCACCACTAAACCCAGCGCCAAGCTGCTATGGGCCAGTATGCCTAACAGCGTGTCACTGGCGATATAACGTTGTTGTTGCAGCGCCACCAGAATAAGGGCAATGCTTAAACACACCACAATAACTGTAATATTAATGTTCACTTCCAGCGCATAACCCAGCGCAACGCCGAGCAGTGCCGAGTGTGACAGCGTGTCACCAAAATACGCCATCCGCCGCCAGACGAGAAAACAGCCCAACGGACCGGTAATGAGTGCGACACCAATACCGCCCAAGAGGGGCGCAAGTAATAACTCCATTATGTGTGCTCCTGATGAGAATGTAGGGGTGTGCTGCATGCCTCGCCGGATAAATCATGATGATGGTCGTGATGATGGGTATAGATGGCCAGCTCACTTTCGTCAGGCTGGCCAAAGAGTTTTAAATAGGCCGGATGATGACTGATATTGTCTGGATGTCCTGCACAGCACACATGCGTGTTAAGACAAATAACATGGTCCGTGCTTTTCATGACCAGATGAAGATCATGTGACACCATCAATACCGCGCAGTGTGTTTCATCGCGTACTTGCCTGATCAGGCGATACAGTTCCCGCTGGCCATTCATATCAACGCCTTGTACCGGCTCGTCCAGCACCAGCAATTGCGGTTGACGCAGTACCGTTCTGGCCAGTAATACACGCTGAAATTCCCCGCCTGACAGTTTTTGAATGGCTTGATGGGCCAGGTGTTCACACTCAAAGCGGGTAAGCGCGGCCAATGCCTCTTCTTTGTTGGTGTGGGCGTAAGCGAGTTGTAAAAATCGTAAAACTGTTAGTGGTAAGCTGTTATCAATCGTCAGTTTTTGGGGCATGTAACCCAGACGCAAACCGGGGCGGCGTCTGACTTCCCCGCTGCTGGCCTTGAGCAAGTTGAGGGCAATGCGCACCAGTGTCGATTTACCGGCGCCGTTAGGGCCAATCAGCGTGATGATTTCTCCCTCATGAATCGACAAATTCACCTGACTCAGGATTTGTTTCTCCCCAAGGGTCAGGCTGATATCGTGCAAACTCAGCAAACAGTCGGACATGTTCACCTCTGCTGACACGTTTGACAGCAACCACTGATTTCCAGTGCCTGTGCAGTGATTGAGAAATGTTTCCGCCGGGCCAGCGCAAGAATTTGCTGATCGACAGCAGCATCATTGATTTCCAGCACATTGTTGCAGTGCTGGCAGATCAGAAAATAGCTGCCATGATGGCGTTCTTTGGGATGCGTGCAGCCGACATAGGCATTAAGCGAATTAATGCGGTGAATCAGTCCGGAGGTCAGCAAAAACTCCAGGGCACGATAGACCGTGGGTGGTGCCGGTTTAACACCGTCCTGGCCGAGTTGTTCAAGAATGGTATAGGCGCCCAGTGCTTTGTGGCTGCTCCAGATCAACTCCAGCACACGTTTGCGAACGGCGGTGAGTTGAATGTTTTTTTCCTGACAGAGTTTTTCTGCCAAGCACAAAGCCTCGTGGATACATTGTGCATGTGAATGATTTTTGAAGGGATTGGTTGTGGACGCAGACATAGATGTTACCGTCGCCAAGAGATGTAATGTTATAATATAACACTCACGAACATGAAAACCATCAAAAATAAAGGAGTTGTGATGTCTTTACACCGTGCGATCTGGATTCTGTTAGTGTTCTGGCTGGTTTTGATGCAAAACGTGTTTGCCGGAGTGAGCGTGCAAGCGTCTATCAAACCCTTGCAGATGATTGTCACCGAACTGACACTTGGTCTGACAGACAGCGCCACCCCCTTGTTGCCACCGGGAAAAACAACACACGATTTTGCGCTCAGGATTTCGGATGTCAAACGTGTGAAAGAGGCCGATGTTTTACTATGGCTTGGCCCTGCAATCGAACCCTATCTGATATCCATGGTCACGCAGAAAGACCCTGCAAAGGTCATTGATGTCAGCACATTGCCGGGAATACAACACTTGCCTATGCGTTTTGTGGGTGAAGAAGATTCTCATCATAGGGGCGAGCACGGGGCGTGGGATCCACATCTGTGGTTGTCAGTCGACAATGCCGCTGTCATTGCTGAAGCGCTGGCCGCAAAACTGAGTCGTTTGGATGCGACTCATGCCGATCAGTACCAACAGAATTTAGAGCATTTCAAAGCATCATTGCTGCCATTGACGCAGTTTCGGGGGCGTTTTGTCCAGCAACCTGCCTTGTATGTAGTGCATCATGACGCCTATCAGTATCTGGAAAATTATATGGGAATAAAACCCCTTGCCGTGGTCACCTCTGAGCCGGAAATCAGTCCTGGCGTGCGTCATCTGATGAACGTGGCGGAAACTATCCAGACACAGCATATTGGTTGTTTTGTTGCCGGGCCCTTGTTGCCACCGAAAATCGTTCCCTTGTTATTTAAAGGGCGCGCGCAGACAAGCTATCAGGTGATCATGCTTGATCCGCTGGCGGGAGGTTCGGCAACACGTTACAGCGACTTTATGGCCGCTCTTTTTAGCGAATTCAGTCAGTGTCTGAGCGTCAGACGTGAGGGCTGAGTCAAATGCATTTGCACAATGCGTTGGAATTCTAGCGGATCTTTAATGGTGATTGGGTGGCCGCTGTGCTCAGGTTGCAGAAGCACATTCCTCTGCCAATCAATCAGACGTGATACCCAAAAACGACAGGCAGCCATTAGTAACAACAAGGGCCAACTCTGCTCTTCTTGTGCCGTAAACGGTCTGATCTTATGGTAATGCGCAAGCAGACTTCGTGTGCGTAAGGGATCAAGTGTTCCGTTAGCTTCGACACACCAGTCATTGACCGTAATAGCCACATCATAAAGCCAGTCGTCCTGGCAGGCATTGTAAAAATCAATGATGGCCGTAATACGCTGCTGGTCAAAAAGCACATTGTCACGAAACAGATCACCATGAATAATGCCTCGGGGCAACGCCGGTTTATGCAAGTAGAACTGTTCAAGCTCTGCCAAGGCCGTGCTCAGAAGTCTGTGTTCTTCATCGTTTAAAGCGCCTTGTAATAACTGCGCTGATTGCTGCAACCAGGACAAGTCACGTGAATTGTTCGGTTGAGGCTGAAACGATTCACAGCTCACATGAATGCGTGCCAGCTCAGCGCCGACCTGGGCACACGCAAAGACTGAAGGTTGAGTGCAGTGTTTGCCGTCAATTTTGGGCACAATCACGGCCGGTTTTCCGGCCAGAAAACAGATTTGGGTGCCTTGTTTGTTTGCCAGCGCACAAGGCACCGGGCGTTGCTGGTGATGCAAATACGAAGTGAGCTGAACAAAAAAAGGCAGTTCGGCCGCAGAAAGACGCTCAAAAAGCGTCAGAACATAGCATTTTTGCGGACCGTTTTCTTGTTGCAGGGTGAGAAAGTAATTGCTGTTTTCCACACCGCTGGCGATGCCGGAAAAATCGACCAGTTGCCCCAGGGAATACAGGTTCAGATGTTGTTCAATCTCTGATCGTGTCAGGGCAGTGAATACAGACATAAACGACTCGTAAAGGGAATTTCCAATATTCTACAGCGCTACTGTCAGACCTGCGGATTTTATTTTTTGGGCACGCTATCTTTTCGCTTAAAAGGCTCAAACCACAATAAGATGTAATCAGGGCGGGCTTTGATTTAAGCTACACGATTCCTTCAGCCACCTTGAAACGTTTTCGGGTGTGGTTGCCTAACGATTTGTTGCAGGTATTTGAAGTGACTCGCCGCCCCGACTCCAAAAACACACAAAAACCGCCCATTATTTTGGTCGATGGTTCCTCGTATCTTTTTCGTGCCTACCATGCCTTGCCACCTTTGACGACCTCAACAGGTCAGCCCACAGGTGCTATTCGTGGAGTGATCAGCATGTTACGCAAGCTGATGGCTGATTATCAACCTGAGGACATGGTGGTTGTGTTTGATGCCAAAGGGAAAACCTTCCGCAATGACCTGTATCCCGATTATAAAGCCCATCGCCCCCCTATGCCGGATGATTTGCGAGCTCAAATCGCTCCACTGCACGCTTTGATTAAAGTCATGGGTTTGCCGCTTTTGGCCATAGAGGGTGTGGAAGCCGATGATGTGATTGGTACTTTGGCCGCTGAAGCGACACGTTTGGGACAGAGCGTAGTGATTTCCACCGGCGATAAGGACATGGCGCAGTTAGTCAGTGAGCACGTGACCCTGGTCAATACCATGGTTAAAGCCGATACGCCCACCGGTTATGCCGAAATGGATCGGTCCGGTGTGATTGCCAAGTTTGGTTTGCCACCTGAGCGCATCATCGATTTTCTGGCCCTGGTCGGAGACAAGGTTGACAACATTCCCGGTGTGCCTAACGTGGGACCGAAAACGGCGGTGAAATGGCTCAACGAATACGGATCATTGGACGCTGTCATCGCCCATGCCGATCAGATTCAAGGCAAAGTGGGCGAAAATTTACGGGCCTCGTTGACCCAGTTGCCACTTGCCTATCAGCTGGCAACGATCAAACTGGACGTTGAACTTGAAAAAAGCGTGATGGACTACGCCATACAAAACGCTGATGAACAAGCGTTGCGGTCTTTGTTGACCGATCTGGAATTTAAAGCTTGGCTGGAGGAACTCGATAAAAATGAAGCGCCGGTGAAGCTTGCCGCACAAACACCTGTACCGCATTATGATCAGATTTTGGATGCGGACTTGTTTGCTCAGTGGTTGCAGCGTTTGCAGACAGCAACGCTTTTTGCGCTGGATACTGAAACGACCAGCCTCAACTATATGGACGCCGAGCTGGTGGGTTTATCGTTTGCGACGGCCGAAGGGCAGGCCGCTTATTTGCCGCTGGCCCATGATTACGTGGGGGCGCCGCGACAACTGGATAGAGACTGGGTGCTGGCGCAGCTCAAACCCTTGCTGGAAAGTGAGCGTCATTTCAAGGTCGGTCAGAATCTGAAATATGATCAAAGTATTCTTGCCCGTTATGGCATAGCGCTTAAGGGGATTCAATACGACACCATGTTGGAATCCTACGTGCTCGATTCAACGGCAACCCGTCATGACATGGACAGCCTGGCTGAAAAATATCTCCATTACCAAACCATTCATTTTGCAGATGTAGCGGGTAAAGGTGCAAAGCAGCTGACCTTTAATCAAGTGCCGCTTGAGGCTGCCACGCCCTATGCTGCAGAGGATGCCGACATTACCCTGCGCCTTCACTATGTATTGTGGCCACAGTTACAAGCCGAACCCGCACTGGTTGCAATTTTTGAAGACATCGAACGTCCCTTGTTGTCAGTGCTTTCAAAAATTGAACGCACCGGTTGTTTGATCAACAGCGAGATGCTGCGTATTCAAAGTCGGCAACTGGGCGAGCAGATTATATTGCTGGAGCATCAGGCGCATGTTCTGGCGGGTGGGCCTTTTAATCTGGCCTCACCGAAACAACTGGGCGAAATTCTGTATCAGCGCTTGAATATTCCGGTGATTAAAAAAACCCCCACCGGGCAGCCATCAACGGCCGAAGAAGTCTTGCAGCAACTGGCTGATGACTACGACTTACCCAGGGTGTTGCTGGAGTATCGTAGTCTGAGCAAGCTCAAATCGACGTATACCGATAAACTTCCGCAACTGGTTAATCCGGTCACAGGTCGGGTGCATACCTCTTACCATCAGGCGGTGGCTGCCACGGGCCGATTGTCTTCCAGTGATCCTAATTTACAAAATATTCCCATTCGCACGGCAGAGGGGCGGCGAATTCGACAGGCTTTTATTGCTCCAGAGGGTTACAAATTACTGGCGGCTGATTATTCCCAAATTGAGTTGCGAATAATGGCGCATCTTTCTGGCGATGCGGGCTTGTTGGTCGCTTTTACTCAAGGTTTGGATATTCACCGTTCGACCGCCGCTGAAATATTTGCCGTGGCGTTGAATGAGGTCAGTGACAATCAGCGTCGTAGCGCAAAGGCCATCAATTTTGGACTTATTTACGGCATGTCGGCTTTTGGTTTGGCCAAGCAGTTACAAATTCCTCGTTATGAAGCCCAGGCCTATATTGACCGTTACTTTGCCCGCTATCCCGGGGTGCAAGCCTATATGGAAAATACCCGCGTTTTGGCCGCCCGGCAGGGTTATGTTGAAACACTTTTCGGACGACGACTGTATTTACCGGAAGTGCAGTCCAAAAATGCAGCGCGTCGGCAAGCCGCCGAGCGGGCCGCCATTAATGCGCCGATGCAAGGGACAGCGGCAGATATTATCAAACGTGCCATGCTGGCGGTGGATCGTTATCTGAACGACAGTGGACAAGATGCCCGTGTCATTATGCAAGTGCATGATGAATTGGTGCTGGAAGTGGCTGAGGCTTGTCTGGACGAAGTTCGCTTGGGAGTGGTCACTGCAATGAGCGGTGCCGCCACACTTGATGTTCCACTGCAGGTTGATGTGGGTGTGGGCAACAATTGGGATGAAGCCCACTGAGGCGCACGCAGAATGGGTTTAATTCTGTGTAGAGATGTCCTGTGGTCTATCGTTAACGTCCAGCCATTGTCCAAGTACGCGTTGAACTTCATCTATGCCCTGTTTTTTTAGCGATGAAAAAAGTTGCACACTGACGAATTCGGCATAGGGCGCTAATTCTTTTTTGATGGTTAATACTTGTTTACTGGCTGCGCCGCGTGTCAGTTTATCGGCTTTAGTCAGTAGGATATGGACGGGCAAGCGGTGATGCAGAGCCCATGTCACCATTTGCTGATCAAACTCCTTGAGCGGATGACGAGCATCGACCAGCAAAATAATACCACGCAGAGAATCTCGTTGCTCCAAGTAGGTTTGTAACAAGCGTTGCCAGCGCAACTTTGTTGCTTCGGGTACCTTGGCAAAGCCGTAACCGGGCAAATCTACCAAACGGCGCTGATCGTCCAGTTTAAAAAAATTGAGCAGTTGGGTACGCCCCGGTGTTTTACTTGTTTTGGCTAACTTGTGTTGCTCGGTCAGTGTATTCAAAGCACTGGATTTGCCTGCATTGGAGCGTCCGGCAAAGGCCACTTCAAAACCTTCATCGGTGGGGCATTGCGAAAATTCAGCGGCGCTGATGAGAAATTCGGCTGTTCTAAGGAGTTTGTCGATAGGATGCATGGGCTTCTTTGAAATAATACACAGATCTGAACTTTATAAAGACAAGGATTAGTATATAATCCCGCATAATTTTTTATTGGGCGGCACCTGTGTGGTATTCAGCGCAGGTTCAGACCAAGAAGGGAAACTGAGGTGGCTATTGTAACGTAAGGCTTAGCCTCTTGTTAGCGATGCTTAATTGATAAAGGTGAATTGTATGAAAAAGTCGTTATTTATCTTGTTGATCGGTAGTGCTGTAGCAGCCAGTTTTAATGCAAGTGCTCTGGATGTTGAAGCAAAATACAAACAAACCTGTTTTGCGTGCCATGGCACAGGTGCAGCAGGTGCGCCAAAAGCACATGATGCCGCTGCGTGGGAGCCACGTTTAAAGCAAGGCATGGATGTTTTACTTACCAGCGTAAAAAGTGGCAAGAATGCGATGCCCCCTGGCGGCTTGTGCACAGATTGTAGCGATGATGACTATAAGGCACTGATCAAGTTTATGTCTTCCAAGTAATAAGTGAATCGATAAGGGAAACAGATGAGGGCTGATATGAAAAAAGCGATACAAAGTATCCTGCTGATGGGTTTGTTGGGCGCTGGATCGTCTGTTGCCCTGGCAGGTGGTGATGCGGTTGCAGGTCAGGCTAAAGCGGCCGCCTGTGCGGCATGTCACGGCGCTGATGGTAACAGTTTTGTCCCTATGTTTCCCAAGCTCGCAGGTCAGAGTGAACGGTATCTGGTTAAACAATTGACCGACTTTCAATCCGGCGCACGTAAAAACGACATGATGTCTCCCATGGTTATTGGCAAAACCGAGCAGGATATAGCCGATCTTGCAGCATTTTATGCGATACAGAAAGCCTCTGATGCCCAGAGCGCTAATCCTGAGCTTGCTGCTGCGGGTGAAAAACTGTATCGAGGTGGCAATCTTGAAAAAGGTATTCCGGCTTGTTCTGCCTGTCATGGCGCCAAGGGATTTGGTGTTGCGGCGGCTGGTTTCCCTTCCTTAAAAGGACAGTGGCCTGATTATGTCACGGCCCAGTTAAAGGCATTTCGTGCAGCTGGTCGAGACGACAAGGAGGGTGTGCGACGTGAAAATGACGGTGAAGCCCGTATGATGCGTGATACTGCGTCCAAGTTGACGGATACAGATATTGAAGCACTCTCTCACTTTGTCACAGGCTTAAAATAAAACAGAGTAAAAAAGGGTGGCGAATGCCACCTTTTTTTTAAATTGAGTCAGCCGTGTAATCTTGGTTTTATTAAAAAGGAGTAGGACATGATTAAAACCATGCGTCGTTATGGAGCCTTTCTGGTATTTTTCTGTGGGGTAGTTTTTTCAGTACACGCAGAAACCTTTAAAGAAGGTGTTGATTATGAGCTTGCGACCACGGTGGGTCGCACGGATGACCCCACTAAAATCGAAGTACGAGAATTTTTCTGGTACGGTTGCCCGCATTGTTACAAACTTGAGCCTTATATTGAAACGTGGTTGAAAACCAAACCAGACGATGTTGCGTTTATTCGTACACCTGGTGTGATGAATCGAGCGTGGGAAGTGCATGGCAAGGCGTATTATGCGGCCAAGTCACTGGGGATTCTGGAGCAAAGCCATCGAAACCTGTTTGATGCACTTCATGTGGAAAAACGGGACTTAAAAACGCAGAAACAACTGGCCGATTTTTATTCCAATTACGGTGTTTCAGCAAAAGATTTTAATAAAGCCTATGAATCCTTTGGGGTAACCTCCGAGGTGCGGCAAGCCGATGCCATGGCGCGCTCATTTCAGATTATGGGTGTGCCAACACTTATTGTGAATGGCAAATACATTACTAATGGCCGTATGGCGACTGACTACAACCGATGGATGAGCATTGTTGATTTTTTAGTTGAAAAGGAAAGACAACAGAAAAAATAAATTGTAACAAAGGCATTATGGGCATGAGAAAAGGGCGAAATTTCGCCCTTTTCTTTTTTTAAGGCTGCATCTGTCACCATGATTTTTTCTTCTGTGAGGAGTCACCTATACTTCTCAAAGCGGGTTAATAGATCAAAGGAGTTGAAAGCGCATTGTCATGGCAGACAAACTAAACAGTCAGGACGCAGAACTTGTCTGGAAAGACAAATATCTGAATACTCTGGAATTGATTGAGCAAGCGGAAGAAACGAACAGACTCTACGCCGAACAACTAAAACGTTGTATGGTCAGGGTCAGCTTGGCCGCTGATGGGATAGATCCAGAGCTTGACAGCGTAATGAGTTTGCTCAGGAATTCCTTAAAGAAAGAATTGTCTATCCCGGAATTAGAGGCGCTGGGTCAGAAAATTGAGCACAGTGTGTTGGTACTGGATCAAAAAAAAGCCCAGCACCAACAGCAACTACGGAAGCAGTTTGATCTGTTAGTTAAACAATTGCTCGTGCTGGAGCCGCCGCAGAAAATAAAAAAGGAATTAAAATATTTTCAGAAAAAACTGCTAGCCAGTTTGGATAACACCTATTTACAAGCCGGCGTTGTCGGAGAGTTTGCTGATGTGCAAGCAAAAACGCTGCAAGCCGTTATTGTTGATCACAAGGAGCCTAAAAAATCAGGCTTGTTAAAAAGTTTATTTGGTTTGTCGATTCTTGATAAGAAAGAACACCCCAATGTTTTACCTGTTGTCATTAAAGCGAATCAGACAAAAGATGACTATCAATTAGATGATATGCCAATGCCGGAATCCATGGAGTTTGAATCCGGCCCCCATGCGTCAATTCACCATGATCATGAAATTAATTTTGCTGACAGTGAAGCGATCCGGGAACGGATGAGTGGTATTTTTTTAACCATGCTGGATTTGATTTATATTCCTCCGGCAAGCAAAGCACAGGAAGGACAGATTCGGCAAAAAATTGGTCGTGGTTTGCGTTGGCACGAAGTGCCAGATACCTTGAGTATTCTTGTCAGTGTTGTGGCCGAAAGTACTAACCACATTCAAAGAGATACCGAAACCTTCCTGCATAATTTAAATACCCGTTTAAGCGATATTCAGGATTTTCTTGCGCAAAATCAGCATCGTACGATGCAGAAAGAGTCGAATAACCAGCAATTGGGCGAGGCGGTCAAAAATCATATTGCGGATATTAATTATCGACTGGATAACTATACCGACATTGGTGATTTAAAAGGCTCGATTGAACAGCATCTTAATCACATCATGGAGGAAATAGATTCCTATAAGCAACAGGAACAGAAAATTGATGGCGATACGCTGGAAAGCGTCAAAACACTGACCATGCGTATAGAGAGCCTGGAAAAAGAAGCGAGTGTGATACGTACCAGTTATATGGAGCACAAAGAAAAAGCCTATACGGATACCCTGACACAATTGCCCAATCGTTTGGCGTATGAAAAAAGGAGTTTGCAGGAATACGCGCGCTGGCATCGGTATGGTAATCCGCTTGCTTTGGCGGTATGCGATCTGGATTTTTTCAAAAAAATAAACGACACCTATGGACATGCCGCAGGCGATAAAGTTTTAAGCAAGGTGGGTGAAATTTTTAACAAAACACTGCGTGGTACGGATTTTTCGTGTCGCTTTGGCGGGGAAGAATTTCTGATTCTTTTGCCTGAAACAAATACGGAAGATGCGAAGCTTGCTATGGAGAAGTTACGTCACAAAATTGAAGAGAGTCCGTTTCATTTTCGTGGAGAACGCGTTCAGGTCACGGTTTCTATTGGTTTGAGCGAATTTGTCAAAGGTGACACGCTGGATCAGGTTTTTGAACGCGCTGATCAAGCGGTGTATGAAGCAAAGAATGCAGGCCGTAATCGTATTGTGATCAAGACCTGATTCATACTCTTGTGCAAGTGTGTTGGATAATTATTCTAACCAGTCATCCAGTATCGCCAGATCGGTTTTGGAGAGAGAGCCCGATATCTGTTTTAAACGCAGCGAGTGCATGATGTAGTCGTAACGGGCGCCGGAATAATCCCGGCTGGCAGCAAAAACAGAGCGTTGTGCTTGCAGAATATCAAACAGATTGCGCGTGCCAGCCTGATAACCGGATTGTGTTGCTTCCAACGCACTTTGTGAAGACAGTACCGCTTTTTTGGCCAGCTCGACACGTTTAACATCATTAACCACGCTGCGGTAGGTATTACGAGTGAGTGCAGCAGCAGCACGTTGTTCAGCCGCCAGACTTGCATGTGCCGCATGGGATCGTGAGGAGGCTTGTCTTGCCTGAGAGCTGACAAGACCGCCTGTATATAAAGGTACGGTGATTTGAATGCCTACGGTTGTTCTTTGGGTATCCGACAGCAAATTGCCTGATGAGCCCAAGGGTGCATCTTTGCCGTTATCTGTTTTGATATTGCTCAATCCGGCAATGAAGTCCACAGTTGGCGCGTGGCGCGAATTTTTTTCTACCACATCCTGTCTTGCTGCTTGATCAAGATGAAATGATGTCAGTACTTTTTTGTTAGAACGTAAAGCCTGTTGCACCCAGTTTTCTTCGTCCTCAGGCTGGGGATTTGTGACAGGAAAATCTTCGCGTAATTTTGCCAGATTCTTCTGCTGGCTATTGGTAATGCTGTTGAGATTCTCAAGTGCACCTTCGTAAATTGTTTGGGCGATCAATACCGCGGTACGGCTCCTGTCATATGCACCTTGTGCTTCCCTGACTTCTGAAAGTCCTGATATGCCAGCATCGTAACGTTGTCTGGAGCGTTGCAACTGTTCGCCAATGCCTAATTCTTCTTTTTTGGCAAAAGCGAGATCCTCTGCCGCTTTAAGTGTGTTGAAGTAAGCCTCAGCAACCCGCAAGACGAATTGTTGCAACGCAAATTCATGTTCAGAATCCAGTTTTGATTTTACAAATGAGGATTTTTTATATTGATTCCAGCGTTCGAGATTAAACAGGGGTTGAGTCAGTTGCAGGCTAAGGTTGTCTACAGTGGTGCTTTGTTTGGACGTGCCATTTTCTTTTAGTTGCAGAATACTATTGCCGCCCAGAATATAATTGATCACGTTTTCATTACAATCAGGCGTAACCTGATTATTGATATCAAAACAATTCTGCAGTTGAGTGTTAAGATTTGGATCGGTGCCCACGCCGATATTTGGCGCATCCTGCGTAACACGACTCTTGCTGTAAACAGCGCCGACCACCGGAAGTAATAAGGATCTGGCCTGGGTTTTAATTTCCAGTTCGGCTTTATAGTTTTCAACAATGGCCTGCCATTGCGGATCATTAGTAATCGCCATTTGGTAGATTGAGGACAAGTTATCCGCACTGGCGAGTGGAGAAAAGCAGGTTATGAGCAACAAGCACAAAAATTGAATACGTTTCATGGTGGCGTAAATCCGTAGTGATTTCTTGGCGTGAAAATAAGTGGCGTACCTGTATTTTCTGTTTCATCACAGATGAAGCCAGTAAAATTCAGACTGTCTACAATCTAGATAATAGCTGCTAAAACGCCAGCAGCTTAGCATCACTGCTACGGTTTTCCGACTATTATCAAACGTTCTTGCGCTTGTACAGATAACTGTCTTGCAAAGGCAGCAAACACAAAGCGTGAATAATGCGTGAATAATAATAGAAAATATAGATAATTGGCGCCCGTCTACTGGACTCCATGGAATACTTCAAGTTTTTGAAGGTGCTATTCTTATAAGATAGCGCGTCGATACCCATGTGCCTTGGTGTGTGATTTGAAGTAGTAATGGATTAAACAGAATGCGATCGTATTTTGTTAACCTGAATTATAAAGATACATCCAGGCAAGGGTCTCGCTACATTGGATAAAGGAACATTTTTTCTGGGCGAAAGATTTAATAAGGATTTCATGTGTCTCGCAATTCTCAGTTACCAACAACACTGATAGAACTCGTACAGCAGAAAGTATTGGCATTAGGTGAGTCTACCCTATATACCTATCTCACCGATGATCAGGCGACCTCTTACACATTGACGTATGGCGAGCTTGATCGTCAGGCGCGGTGTATTGCAGCCCAATTGCAGAATTTGAATGCACAGGGAGAAAGGGCGCTGTTGTTGTTCCCTTCCAATTTGGATTTTTTGTGTGGATTCTTTGGCGCGTTGTATGCGGGTGTGATTGCGGTTCCTGCTTACCCTCCACGTAAGAATCAAAACATTGATCGGCTTCGTGCCATTATTCAGGACAGCCATGCCAAGTATGTGTTGGCGTCTTCACAGGTCATGCGTATAGCGCAACCGATGCTGCAGGAGCTGAGTGAGTTTGCCGGCGTCACTTTTATTGCGACCGATCAGCTGCCCATAGAGCTGGCACAAGACTGGATTCCAGAACGGATTACCCCCTCATCAGTGGCGTTTTTGCAATATACCTCGGGTTCTACCGGTGATCCCAAAGGTGTCATGTTGACCCACGGCAATCTTCTGTATAACCAGGAAATGATTCGTGTCGGCATTGCCAATAATGTGAGTGGCAATTACGTCAGCTGGTTACCCCTGTTTCATGACATGGGGCTGGGTGCCGCCCTGCAGGTGATTTATCGTGGCGCCACAGGCTGTCTGATGGCACCAGCAACCTTTATTCAGCGCCCGCAGCGCTGGTTATGGGCCATTTCGGATTTTCAGGCGGCCCTCAGTGGCGGACCTAATTTTGCCTACGATTTATGCATCAAAACCTTTACGCCAGAATTGTATGAAGGACTCGATCTGTCTCATTGGCGTGTCGCCTTTAACGGAGCCGAGCCGGTCAAGGCCAGCACCCTTGAAGCCTTCAGCAAATTGTTTGCCCCCTATGGTTTTCGCGCGCAAGCATTTCAACCCTGTTACGGTTTGGCTGAAGCCACGGTAGGTGTGACGGGGGGCGAAGGCGGCGCCACGATTAAAAAAACCATTTCACTGGCGGCGCTACAGAAACATCAGGTGTGTGAAATCACAGGTGGCAGCGAGGACAGCAAACTTGTTGTGGCCTGTGGTCATACCTGGTTGCAAGACGAACTTTTGATTGTTAACCCTGAGACCTGCCAGCAAGTCGGTGCGCATGAAGTGGGCGAAATCTGGCTCAACAGCCCCAGTGTGGGCCTGGGTTATTGGCGACGTGAGGCCTTGAGCGAGGGCGTGTTTCGTGCCCGCTTGATGAATGGCACGCAGCGGTCGCCAAAAGCATACTTACGCACCGGTGATTTGGGTTTTGTTGCTGAGGGTCAGCTGTATGTCACCGGACGTATCAAGGAATTACTGATTATTCGTGGCCGTAACTACTATCCCACCGATATCGAGCACTGTGTCATGGCCTGTGATCGGGCCTTGTCGCCGCAAGGAATTGCCGCATTTACGGTCGAACAGGACAATGCAGATCACCTTGTGCTGGTCTGTGAGATCGAGCGCAAATACTTGCGTACTTTTGATGCCGAAATACTCAGACAAAAGATTTGTCAGGCCGTGGCCGAACAATTTGAGCTACGGGTAGAAAGTGTGGTGTTTGTTAAACCCGGCCATATGCCCAAAACATCCAGTGGCAAAATTCAACGAGGTTTGTGCAGTATTCGTTACACGCAGGGGAATTTTGATGCGGTCGCAGCGTGGGCCAGCACGGTATTGTCTGCGATGGTGCCGACCACTGCGGTGCCTGAACAGCTTGAAAGCACTGCGGCAGACGCGACTCTTTTGCGCTCAGCCACGAATCATGAAGGCGAGCTGGAGAAAATAAAACAGTGGTTAATTAGCTGGTTTGCTCGTCAACTTGAGTTGCCTGAGGCCACGATTGATCCGGCCAAAAACCTGGCCAGTCTGGGGGTGGATTCCTTGCTGGTGATGCGTACCAGTGGTGAGCTGAGTCATCTGCTGGGTTGTGAACTGCCGGCCGATTTGCTGTGGGAATACCCCACAATCGATCAGCTGAGCGCTATTTTGCTTGATCAAAAAACGCTGCATCTGAGCCCGATTGAACCGTGGCTTGATGCGCGTTGTACAAGTGAGACGCTGTATCCAACCTCGTCAGCGCAAAAACGGCACTGGTTGATGCATCAATTTGCGCATTTTAAAACGGCGTATAACCTTACGGCGGCGTACCGTATTCGGGGTGATTTGAACGTGGGCGCTTTGCGTCGCGCCATACAGCGGGCGCTTGAGCATCACAGCGCCTTGCGGACGGTTTTTTTTCTCAAGAATGATACCTTGTGGCAACGTATTTTGCCGGCGACTGAGCGTGATGTACTGGCCTTTGACGATTTATCGGCATTGGCTGACGATGAACGCGAGCGCCGGCTGCGTGCTTTGATCGATGCTGAGGGTACGTACATTTTTGATCTGCAGCACGATACCTTGTTTCGCAGTCACCTGTGGCAGCTTGCAGCGCAGGACTATGTGTTACAGCTAAACCTGCATCACAGCGTGGCCGATGGCTGGTCTGTCGAACGGCTGTTGGGCGAATTGTCGCGCAATTATGCCGCTATCTCCGCCGGTAAAGAAAACACCTTGCCCGATACGATACCCTTGCAGTTTGTCGATTATTTGCGCTGGCAACAGGACAATCAATCGCCCGAAAAATTCCAGCAACAGCTTGATTATTGGACCCAGAAACTGGCCTCGGCGCCAGTGCTGGAGTTACGTAGCGATTACCCGCGCCCCGCCTTACCCAGCGGCGAAGGCGCACACTACCATTTTGTTATTCCAGAAAAACTGGAGCGCGCCCTGCGGGAACTGTGCGCGCGCGAAGAAGCAACGCTCTATCACCTGCTGCTGACGGCGCTGTCTTTGTTATTGTCCCGTTACAGCCGTCAGGACGTGATTTGTATTGGCTCACCGGCTGCCAATCGCCCGCATCGTTCGCTGGCCGATGTTGCAGGCGTATTCGTCAACACCCTGGTGATGCGCAACAATCTTTCCGGCAACCCTTCATTTACCGACTTGTTGCGACGGGTTAAAAAAACGGCACAAGAGGCCTATAGCCATCAAGACCTACCCTTTGACCAATTAGTGAGTGCGCTGGCGCTGGGTGGGGATATGCGTTATTCCCCTTTATTTCAGGTCATGCTGGTGGTGCAGCCTTTTGCGCTTGAAGAGGCATTAAGCCTCAGAGGCTTGGCCGTTGAACCTTTGGTTGTTGAAAGCAATAGCTCAAAATTTGACCTGGGATTTGAGTTTCGTCGTTTGGGTGAGCAGCTGCAAGCGGTGGTGGAATATCGCACGGACCTGTTCAGATCCAGCACGATAGAACGCATGGCCAGTCATTTGATAGAGTTGCTTGAGCAAATAGTCGAAATTCCACAAGCACCGATCGATACCATTTCCATGGTGCCCGCCTTTGAAAGGCAACATTTGTTGCACTTGGCCAACACGGAAGAGCTTTCTGCAGGATCAACGCAAACACTCGTTGATCTGTTTGAACAACAGGCGGCGCAGCGGGGCGAGGCTGTGGCACTGGTGTATGAAGAGACATCGTTGACCTACCGGCAGCTCAATGAAGGCGCCAATCAATTGGCCCATCTCTTGCGCGAACAAGGTGTGCAAGCCGGTGATCTGGTGGGCTTGTCACTGGAGCGTTCACTGGATCTGATACAGGCTATTGTGGCTATTTTAAAAATCGGTGCCGCTTATGTGCCTGTTGATCCGCAGTCACCTTTGCGGCGCACGGAAATTATTTTCGAAGACGCACACATTAAAGTATTGATCAGCCAGAGTGAGTTAAAAGCCAATCTGCCCACAACGATACCCCGCCTGTTTATTGATGAACTCAAACTGGAATCCTATTCCACTGTCAATCTGCAATGTCCCTTGACGCCTGAAGCGGCTGCCTATGTGATTTACACCTCAGGCACCACGGGACAACCCAAAGGCGTGGTGGTCAGCCATCGAAACGTGGTGCGTCTGTTTAGCAAAACAGCGCAGTGGTTTCATTTTGATGCGAAGGATGTCTGGACCTTGTTCCACTCCTACGGTTTTGATTTTTCGGTGTGGGAAATGTGGGGCGCATTGCTCTACGGTGGCCGGCTGGTGATTGTGCCGCACTGGGTCGCACGCTCGCCCACTGAATTTGCAGCCTTGCTGCAGCGTGAGCAGGTCACGGTGCTCAATCAAACGGCGGCTGCGTTTTATCCTTTGCAGGACGCCGTACTGGCGGCGGATTTGGTCCAGTCCATGGCGCTGCGTTATGTGATTTTTGGGGGTGATGCCCTGGAATTACAACGTATCCAAGCTTGGGTGAACGCCTTTGGTTTGAACCGACCCCAGTTGATTAATATGTATGGTATTACCGAAACCACCGTACACGTGACCTATCACCGGTTATGCGAAGTGGATTTCAGTCAGTCGACCGCGCCCATTGGCCGGCCTATTCCTGATAACACGCTCTATTTGCTTGATAAAGCAGGCAATCTCTGTCCTCTGGGTGTGCCGGGTGAAATGTATGTTGGCGGTGCCGGTGTTACCAAGGGTTATCTGAACAAACCTGATCTGAATCGGGAACGTTTTGTGCCCAATCCCTTTTCGACGCTAAAAGGCAGTCGTTTATATCGCTCAGGTGATTTGGCGTATTACGACCATGAAGACAAGCTGTGTTACCAGGGGCGCATTGATCAACAAGTCAAGATTCGTGGTTACCGTATCGAATTGGGTGATATTGAAAACTGCCTCAATTCCTACCAGCCAGACACGGTGCTCACTCCAGACGCTGCTCTGACTGATATTCGAATTAAAGCCTGTGCTGTGCTGGCGCAAAAAGACCGTCATGAGGAAAAACAGCTGGTGGCCTATATTGTACCCAGCATGGCGGTGGAGACAGTACCCGACTCACAGGCCTTTACCAAAGCTGTACGGGCGCATGTGTCGCACGCCTTGCCGTCGTATATGGCGCCGGGCCGTTATGTTCTTCTGGATAAACTCCCGCTAACAATTAATGGCAAACTCGATACCAAAAAGTTACACGAGCTGTCACAGCAGAGTGTTATAACGCTGGGGGCAACACCGCCATGCACGCAAACAGAAAAATACCTGGCGGTGTTATGGCAAGACAAACTCGGACTGGCTCAGGTGGGCATTGATGATAACTTCTTTGAACTGGGCGGCCATTCACTGATGGCAGCACAGATACTCAATCAGGTGCGCGAGATTTTTGACATGGACATCCCCACGGTTGAGCTGTTTCAGCGGCCGACCATTCGTCATCTGGCCCGTTATATCGACACCGTGTTGGCTATAAAAACCAATGCAGAACAAAACGAGACCGACAATGAAAGTGATCGCCAGGAGTTTGAACTATGAGCGTGATTGATCTGATCGCGCAACTGCAAGCCTGCGATATAAAACTCTATCTCGACGATGAAAAATTAAAAATCAGCGCACCGCCTAACACCCCGATGGACGACTGGTTGCAGAAAATAAAAGCCGCCAAGTCAGAGATCATTGCTTTTCTCAAACAGGCGCGCCAGCAAAACCAGTACAACGAGAAAATTGTTCCCATCGGGCGCCAGTTACCGCTGCCTTTGTCGTTTTCGCAGCAGCGCCTCTGGTTTATTGATCAACTGCAGCATGACGCCTCCTACAACATGGCGGGCGCATTTGAAATCAAGGGTCGGCTTGATCTGGCCGCGTTGGAACAAGCGTTTTCAGCGATTATCACCCGGCAAGAGCAATTACGCGTGCGTTTTGTTGCCGTGGCCGGTGAACCTGTGGTCGAAATTGATAATACCAGCACGTGGCATTTGCCCTGTGTGCATCTTGCCGACCGCGAGCTGCCTGCTGCATTGGAACACTTCAGGCAACGACCTTTTGATTTAGCCCAGGGCCCGCTGTTTCGTGCCGAGCTGTATCAATTAGCAGAGCAGCACTGGGTGCTGGCGCTGGCCATGCACCATATTATTTCCGATGCCTGGTCCTTGCAGGTTTTTACCCGCGAACTAGAAACCTTTTACCACGCCGCCCTGAGCGGGCAGCAGACAGACAGCGCCTTGCCTCCCTTGCAACTGCACTACATTGATTATGCCGCGTGGCAACGGGAAAAAATCCAGGGCGACTATCTCGACACCTTGTTGGCTTTCTGGAAAAAACAACTGAGCGATTGCCCGGTACTGGAGTTGCCACTTGATAGACCGCGCGAAGCCGAACAAGTCCGAACAGCTGCGCGCCACAGTTTTGTCCTGAGTCGGGAACTGGGTGCACAACTCAAAGCCTTGAGTCGTCAGCAGCAGGTCACCTTGTTTACGCTTTTATTATCAGCCTACAAGGTTTTGCTTTATCGCCTGAGTGGCAGTGACGATTTTTGTGTCGGCGTGCCCAGCAGTCATCGTCATCAGGCGCAGCTGGAAAACCTGATTGGTTTTTTTATTAACAGTCTGCCCTTACGTGACCATCTTGGCACGGTAACAACGTTCAGCGCGCTGTTACAGCGCGTGAATAAAACCCGTCTCGACGCAGAACAATATCAAGAGTTACCGTTTGAACAATTACTCGAACATTTGGGCGTAGCGCGTGATCTGGCACATCCGCCCATTTTTCAAACCATGTTTTCACTGGAGCACCGCCAAAAAAACCTGAGCCTGACCCTTGAGGGTGCAAAAACCCATTTCAGCGCGCTGGAAAACGATGCCGCCAAATTTGATCTTACGCTGACTTTTTTTGAAGAAGATGACCTTCTTTGCGGCGAATTTGAATACAACAGCCGTTTGTTTGAAGCGACCAGCATTGAAAGTTTTGCCCGTTATTTCGAACAGATTCTGCAAGACGTTTGCGCCCAGCCTGACAAAGCGCTGGATGCTATCAAGGTGCTAAGCGTAGCCGATCAACAGACGCTGTTGAACTTCGGAACGGGACCGCTACTGCCGCTACCACAAGGCCTGATTAATCGTTTTGAACACGAAGTCAAATCAAGTCCTGAGCGCATCGCGCTGGAAATTGGCGCTCATCAATACAGCTACCGTGATGTGCAGCAACGCACCAACAAACTGGCCAATTATTTAACAGCCAATGGTCTGAAAAAGGGCCAGTGCGTCGCTATTTTCTGTGAACGCAGTTATGACTGGATTGTGTCCATTTTGGCGGTGGTCAAGGCCGGTGGCGTGTACTTGCCTATTGAAACCCGTGTGCCCGAGGCACGGCTGCGTCTGATGCTCGACGATGCCAGTCCGCGTTTTATGCTCAGTCAGGAAAACGCAGTGGCGAACTATCCCTCACTGAGCCAAGCCAAGTTAAGCTTTGGCATCATCTGTGTTGATCGTGACTGGCGCCGTATTGCGACCCATTCTGGCGAATTTGCAGCGGCTACCTACGAAGCACAACGAGCGCTGTATATCATTTACACCTCGGGTTCGACCGGCGTGCCCAAAGGCGTGGTGGTGCCAGAACAAGGGCTGTGCAATTTGCTGGCCTGGCATCAACATAATTTCTTTGAGCCAGCTGCCGTCATACGCATGGGGCAGGTGGCCGGTGCCGCCTTTGATGCGGCGGCCTGGGAAATATGGACCACCCTGTGCGCAGGTGGTACTTTGGTGCTTGCGCCAGAAGATGCGCGCATCAGCGCGGCAGAAACGGTGCATTGGATTGCTGCGAGCAGCCTCACTCACGTCTTTTTGCCCACGCCACTGGCCGAAGCTGTTTTTAGCGAACCCTTGCCCAGAAACTGGTCCTTGCGTTATCTCTTCACCGGCGGTGATCAGCTCACCCAATACCCGCCACGCGAGCGCAGTTTCAAACTGATTAATGCCTACGGACCTACCGAGTGTTCAGTGGTGGCCACGGCAGGGGAAATCACCCACCCGATAAGCGACAAAGGCTTACCCTCCATTGGTCGACCGATTAGCAATGTGAAGCTGTACATTCTCAATTCTGCCTTGCAACTGGTGCCTCCGGGGGTGATGGGCGAGCTCTATATTGGCGGTGCCGGACTGGCGCAGGCTTATCTCAATAAAACCGAGCTCACGGCCGAAAAATTTATTCCTGATCCCTTTGCGGCCGGTCACCTGTATCGCAGTGGCGATCTGGCGCGCTGGCTGCCCACGGGTGACATTGCCTATTGCGGACGTATCGACCAACAAGTACAGATTCGGGGTTTTCGTGTTGAACTGGGCGATATCGAAAGCGCACTGACTAGCGTTGAAGGTGTTAAAGAAGCGGTTGTGATTGCCTTCCCCCTTGCCGATAACACGAAAAGACTGCTCGCCTACCTGGTTTTGAATCCGCGTCAGGGCGACACGTTTGATAAATCGGCCCTTGAACAGGCCATGAAAAAACGCCTGCCTGAGTACATGCAACCTGCAGACTATGTGTTCATTGAGGCCCTGCCGCTCACGGCGAATGGCAAAATTGATGTTAAACGCCTGCCACGTGTTGAACTGAGTCGCAGTGATACCGCCCTGGCGCCACCCGGCACCAACACCGAACGTGAAGTGTTGGCGATCTGGCAGCAGGTATTAAAAAACACGCACTTTGGGGTGTTGCACAATTTTTTCCAGATTGGCGGGCATTCCTTACTGGCAACGCAGGTTATGGCGCGTCTGCGAGACCACTTCAAAAAAGAACTGCCGCTACGACTGATTTTCGATCACGCTACCGTAAGTGCACTGGCGGCGCATATCGACCGTCAACAAGTGAGTCAGGGTCTGGCATTGCCCGCGCTGAAACCGGTGCCCCGAACACAGCACTTGCCGCTGACTTTTTCGCAGGAACGGCTGTGGGTGCTCGATCGTCTGGAAACCGGTGCCGAAAAATACAACAGCGCCCGCGCCTACAATATTTCCTCAGCCTTTGATCTTCGGGGTCAACTGAATCTTGATGCGTTAAAATTTGCGTTTACCCAACTGGTGGCACGGCATGAAGTGTTGCGCACCACGTTTAACAGCCGGGGTGAACAAATTGAGCAGTGTATTCTGCCACCGTATGCCTGGTTTTTTATGATTGAAGATGTGCGCCACGCGTCACCGAGCGTACAGGAAAACACCGTTGATTTAATTCGCCACCAGGAATCCACCCGCGCGTTTGATCTGGAAGAAGGGGAGCACGCCCGCCGTACCCGTTTGATCCGCACGCGTTTGTTGCAACGGGCCGATGATCATTATGTGCTGTTTATTACCTTGCACCATATTATTGCCGACGGCTGGTCGGTTGATATTATCTGCAAGGAATTGAGTTATTTTTATCAACAATATCTGAGCGTGGGCACGCAGGGGCCGCCTTTGCCTGCATTGCCGGTGCACTATGCCGATTACGCCGTATGGCAAAGAACCGTATTACAACAAGACTACCTCACCCCGCATATTGAGTACTGGCGGCAGCAACTGGCAGGTATCGAAGCACTGGAGCTGACGCTGGATTTCCCCCGTCCGCCCCGGCAAAGCTTCAGTGGTGCGGCGATTACGATTGATCTCCCGCAGATGCTTTACCGTCCGCTGGCTGAATGGGCACAAAGCCAGGGCATGACGCCTTTTGTGCTGCTGATGGCTGCCTACAAGATATTATTAAGCACGTACACCGGCCAATCGGATCTGTGCGTGGGCACTCCGATTGCGCAACGCCCCGTAGCCGAAACCGAACAGCTGATCGGTTTTTTTGTGAATACACTGGCCTTGCGTTCGACGATTGATGCTGACGCGAGTTACCTCAGCTGCGCGCGCAATGAACAGGCCACCTTGCTTGCGGCCTTTGAGCATCAGGACGTGCCCTTTGAAAAAGTCGTTGATGCGCTGGCGCTGCCACGTGATCTGAGTCGTTCGCCGGTATTTCAAACCCTGTTCAGTTTTCAGAAAAGCGATCTGAGCAGCCAGTTATCCCTGACCGGTTTAACGGCCGAGCAATTGCCACAAAAAAATACTGCGGCACAATTTGAACTGTCTCTGGCCATTACTGACAGCCCGCAGGTGACCCAGGCCCGTTTCGATTACAACAGCGACCTGTTCAAAGCCGAAAGCATTCAACAATTTGCACATCATTATGTGGTGTTATTGCAGCAAATTCTGGCTCACCCCGAACAGCCCTTGCATACCCTGAACCTGCTCAGCCCGGCGCAATACCAGCAGCAAGTCTTCGACTGGAACGCAACGACCAAAACCTACCCCCCCGTGAAGGCGCTGCATTATCTTTTTGAAACACAGGCCATCACAAGCCCCAACGCTGTCGCACTGGTGTTTGAAGAGCAAACCTTGACCTACGCCGAACTTAATCAGCGCGCCAATCAGCGGGCCCATCATTTGATTGCCTGCGGTGCCACGCGCAACCAGCCCATTGCCGTGTGTATGCAACGCTCCTTCGAGCTGGTCATCAGCCTGTATGCCATTCTCAAGGCGGGCGCGGCTTATCTGCCGCTGGACGTCAGCTCGCCTGCACATCGTTTGCAAGCGGTGATTGACGATGCCGGCGTGTCTATTTTATTAACCGAAAACCACACCACCGTGCCGAATTTGTCGGCGACCCATCGCCTGTGTTTTGCCGATATGCACAGCGCACTGGGCACGGTCTCTGCGCAAAATCCAAAGGTGGCGACCCAGCCCGATGACATCGCTTATGTGATTTATACCTCCGGCTCCACGGGCAAGCCCAAAGGGGTAGCCGTGCCACATGCCGGCGTAATCAATCGTTTATTGTGGATGCAGGACGCGTATCCGCTCAATGTAAACGACGTAGTGCTGCAAAAAACCCCCTACAGTTTTGACGTGTCGGTGTGGGAATTTTTCTGGCCCTTATTCACCGGTGCCCGACTGGTGATTGCCAAACCCGAGGGCCATAAAGACCCGGATTATTTGTGTCACTTGATTCAGGCGCAGAGGGTCACAACCTTGCATTTTGTGCCCTCGATGCTGGGGTTATTCTTGCTTAATAAAAAGGCGGCCGAATGCCGCACCCTCAGCACGGTGTTTTGCAGTGGCGAAGCCTTAAAGCCGGAACACTGCAAACAGTTTTTTGCCACCTTGCCTGAAGCCCGTCTGGTGAATTTGTATGGGCCCACCGAAGCCTCTATTGACGTGAGCGTTTGGGAATGTCACCCGGACGATACGCATCCCCGTGTGCCCATTGGCAAACCGATTGCCAATACCCAACTCTATGTGCTCGATAAGCATCTAAAGCCCGTACCGCAAGGCGTGCCCGGTGAATTGTATATTGCCGGTGTAGGTTTGGCGCTGGGATATCTTGGCCAGCCAGCGCTGACGGCCGAACGTTTTATTCCGCATTTTTTAAGCCAGTACGCCACGCAAAAAATGTATAAAACCGGTGACAGGGTGCGTTATCTGGCCGATGGCAACATCGACTACCTGGGCCGTTTTGATTTTCAAATCAAACTGCGCGGTCTGCGTATTGAATTAGGCGAAATCGAAAATCAGCTCGATCGTTTGCCCCATGTAAAAGAAAGCGTGGTGCTTTTGTCTAAACAGCATGAAGATGCGTATCTGGTGGCCTATGTAGCCACCGACGATACCGACTTTAATGCCGATGAAGTAAAAAAAATCTTACGTAGCACCCTGCCGGATTACATGATTCCCAGCGCCCTTATTGCCCTGCCCGAATTGCCCCTCAGCCCCAACGGCAAACTGGATCGCAAAGCCCTGCCCGTCTGGACGCCTGAACGTAAGGAAAGCTCGGTGTTTGTCGCCCCGCGCAATGACACCGAAACCCATATCGCCCAATGGTGGTGTGAACTGCTGCATCTGGATGCCGTGGGTGTAACCGACAATTTCTTTGAACTGGGCGGGCATTCATTGCTCGCCACACGGCTTGTTTCCCGAATCCGCGACTTTTTCAGTGTTGAAGTGCCCTTGAGCCAGCTATTTGAACAACCCACGGTAGAAGCGCTCGCCAACAGTATTCTGGCGCTTGAAATGGAACAGCTCGATGATGATACGCTGGCCTTGCTGCTCAATGAACTGAGTTAAGCAAGAACCCCTTCCAACTAAAAAACCCCGTAATAACGGGGTTTTTTAGTTGCTAACTTTTAACAGACTCTAACAACTGGTTTCCCAGCAGTTTTCGGTAGTCGCAGAGATGGCGCCGTCGTTGTTTTTGTCCCAAGTGCGTGCGCCAGTGGAGCTCAACGTTAAGTTGCCATTACCGGCCTGCGCCCCGGTGGCTGTAGCCGTTAAGGTATAACTGTTGGCAGCGGCAGCACTAATGGTCAGGGTATAGTAGGTGGCTGAGCCGTCAATGGGCGACTTGGACGGGAAAATGGACGGGACGCCTCCGGTTCCGGCTGCACCTACATAGGTGCCTTTTTCGGTATACCACCGTTCCATGGCTTGCGCCAAACCCTGCAAGGCACTGGCGGCATCAGTGCGTCGGCCCTTTGTGATGCTGTCCTGATAGGCGGGTATGGCAATGGCGGCCAGTATGGCCACAATAGACACCACTATCAGTACTTCAATTAAGGTAAAACCAGCCGTTTTTTTCATAGAACTCCAACACAATGGGGTAAGCGGTCGGGGCAAGCCGACCGGGTTAATCACGGAAAATCTCATGCCATGACAAGCGGCCTTCTCTGTTGCCGGGGCCGACATTTACTTTTCTGTCTTCTATAGTGCCTTTGGTGCCTGGTGTGTATTGCCGTTCACCCAGCACACCCGATTTCGTTGGCATGCCTTCAACGAATTTTTCGCCAACAAAACCAATGTCGTTACTGTCAATAAGGCCATCGTTATTGCCATCAAAGACACCAAAGCCTGGGGCCAGACCTGTATCGTATTGCACACTCATCAGCCAGCCTGAACCGCTGGTTTTGCAATCATCGGCGTCAGGAATAATGGTGTTAAAAAACAGCACCTGACGACGTAACAAGGAATCGGCCACCACCCGTTCGCCCTCAGCTGTAGTGTTGTTCAGCAAGTCGATATACCAGCCGTATTCTTTGGTCCAATCCACCGCAGTGCCACTTATTGTACGTGTTGTTCCCGTGGTCACTTGTGTTCGGGCTGCCAGGTTGCTGCGGGTCAAGGCCGAGGTGCCATTGTCCCACACGGCGTAATAGGCCATTTTGGTTTTGCTGGTGTTATCAGCGGACACAAGGTATTGCCCGGTGCCAAACATCACCAGCACATTCGGATTGCTCGCGGAGGGTGTTGTTGCATTGTTGGGGTTAAGGGCAACAATAGGGGCCGAAGTGATAGGTTGCGCTGTGCCATCACCGTTAATGGCGGTAAATAGTTTGCGCTTAGTCCAGGAACCGGTGCTGCTGCTACTGACATCAAAAGCCCACATATTGCCTTTAAGGTCACCGGCGTAGATCATGTCAACCACGCTGTCGCCATCAAAATCAATGGCGCGTGGGGTGGATAAACCATTGTCAGTGCCCACGCCGGTATCCAGTGCGATATAGTCCGTGTTCACTGTCCATGCTCCATCCAGACCTTCTTCGAGAAAAATAATAAATAACTTGGCAAGTCCACTGCTACTGTCATAACCGTTGGGGCTGATAACCGCCCACTTGCCATTGGCCATCATGGCCACGGTGGGCGTGCCGAAGACATGGCCCATGTCTGCACTGCCAGTAGTTGTAGCGCTGCCATCGAATTCCCACAGCACCACATCATCGGCGTAGTTGCTGGGGTTAGAAAATAACGAGGGTTTGCTGACATCCAAGGCAAACAGCCCCTTGCCGCCGGCTTGTAAACCGCCGACCAGCACGGTGCGCCAGTCGGGGCTGCCCGTCGTGGTGGTTTTAATAAAGACATCCGATACCGAGGGGGTCAGGTCAACATAAAACCTGTGCTGATACTGCTGGCTGGCGAGGTAATGCAAACCCTTGCTGGCCTCGCTTGAGTACACCAGTCCGGGAATATAGGCAAACACTTCTGCGCCTGTGCTCGTGCCCGAAATGGTGGCATCAAAACCATGCAACATGCCGTCATTGGCACCCACATAAACCACAGGGGTGCGAGTTTGGACGGTGTTATCATTTTTGTACTTGGAATAGGGATTGCTGCTGCTGCCGAACTTGGCATTGTCATCGTAGTCGGGCCAGTTCATTTGCGGTTTGCCCACAAAAACGGGCGCAGAATTCACAATATCACCCAAACGGCTTTCACGGGTGCGGTAGCGCTTGTTTGATAGCCCTTCTTTAGTGCGATCGCCAATGAGGTAAGCCAGCAAATTTTGTGCATCGGTATCGTCTACACCCCCGCTGTCGTTGGAATCTACGCCGTCCTTACGCAAATCATCTTTCTGGGCCACGTTTAGACTTGCCCACGCAAAGGGTATACCGTCTTTGAGTGTGGTCTTGTCATAGGTGAAAATCTTGCGATTGGTATAGTTCATGGCATTCAGCGTGTCACCGGCTTTCCACGCGGTGACGGGAACTGGGGGGGTTTTGGTGGTATCGAGCTCAATGTCGCCATTGTCTTTGAGCGGCAGGGCGTTTAAAGCGCCGTACCAGCGGCCGGTATTAAATGTGGCCTGGTAAATGGCGCTGTTTTGTTCCAGCTGGCTGGAGTTAAAGGCCACCGAGGACATGGCACCATCCTGTGCATCAATATCGGTGGCTATTTTATCAAAGGCGGTGCTGAGTTCGGTGGTGTTGGTGGCTGTGAAATAATAGCCCGTACTGTCGTCAGTAAGTTTTTTTCCATTACCAAGCAAGGCTGCGTGTTTAAGCAGATCTATATCCTTCTCAAAGCCGATAACGTAACTGATAACATTGTTTTTAACGTTTGTACCAAGATCGGGCCTTAAATCAAGATTGTACAAAGCGCCCGCGATATCGTCAAAATCGTCGGCCACACTGCTTGCGCCATCAGCCCATTTACCCAACAAGGTGGTATTGTAGTTACTGTCCGCAGAGGGCTCGCCATCGGTCATGGTAATAACGAAATTCTTTTGGCAGCTTTTCAGAATGTATTCTTGGCCGGCAGCGCCGCTCCTGGGGAGTTTATTAAA
>Ga0209841_1000003_pt1 | contig 55525 bp, 68 predicted proteins | sample GWRWT4_30Apr14_FD_187185 | JGI IMG/M metagenome (GOLD analysis project Ga0209841, IMG submission 187185) | Sand microcosm microbial communities from a hyporheic zone in Columbia River, Washington, USA - GW-RW T4_30-Apr-14 (SPAdes) (version 2) | ecosystem: Engineered > Artificial ecosystem > Sand...
AGAATGCCGGCTAAGGCTAGAGACTTTACTAATTCACGTACAGACGAGACTGGGTTACACGGCGCACTATTAGACTTCGGTAAGGGTGCAGCAGGGCGTAACCAAATCGAAACTATGGTGCAGCGATCAGACGTAGATAGCCTGGAACAACGCGCTGTATGGAGTGATCGTTCTAGACGTACGTTAGAGGAGGTGATCCCCGGTTGGCTAGGTAAAATACACCGCGAATTACTCGTTACCCGCACAGGCGATAGCTCAGCTGAACCTGAGAAATTTGATTTCGAGTCATCACAGTTCGAGCAAGCCTCTAAGTTAAAAGATAAACTTAGAAACCGTATCGTGGGCAAAGACAAAAAAGATCAGTTGAATTATTTTGCTGACCGCGTAATGAAGTCTATTGACCCTGAGGGTAATAAGTTCAGTCCAGATGCTGCCAAAGCACTCCGTAAGTACCTGGTTAAATTAGCGTATGAGCGTAAAGACTTTGAACCTGCCTTACTAGTAAACCCATATAAGTTCCCTAGTGGGTTTAGTAAAGAGCATAAAGCTGAAATTATGAAAGTGGTTAGCGACCGCTATGGGTTTAACGAAGATGACGCTGAATATGACCTAGATGAAAACTTTAAAGGCGATCCATTCAAAATGGATGATAAAGTACAGAAGGATTTACTGGCTTTAACGCAGTCCTTTAATAGTCTAAGTAACTACATGCCTGACTCAATGTCAGCCGCATTAAAAGGCGCTAAAGCAAACCATCTGGATTTAATGGAGCAAGACGGCCTAGTTAAACGGAATGCTGCCGGTAATCAATACGATCTAGACCGTGATAAGATCTTAGCGTTATTAATGGGCGATGAAGACTTTGCACCACATCCAGCACCCGCACCAGCGCCAGGCGGTAAGGGTAAAAAGAAAGGGAAGCCCCCTGGTGCAGCCTATGCCGAAGGCGGTATGCATAATACCGACGACGATAGCATCTACAGAGCAGACGGTGATTTAGTCGAAGGTCCTGGATCTAGTACGTCAGATGATATTAACGCTAACTTATCTAATCGTGAGTTTGTGGTACGCAGTCGTTCTGTAAATATGCCCGGTATGCTACCTTTATTACGGTACATTAATCGTTTAGGTGATGGCGGTACTGATCAGACTATCGGGCAGACCGAAGGGATTAATGAAGACTCCGTGATCGAGAACGCGATTAATCGATTCCATGACGACTACATGTCTAATAGTGAACGCATGCAGACGTTAATGGCTAAGCTAGTATCAGGTGCTAAGGCTGCGCACAGCGCTAGCGCTAAGACAGGCGCTAAAGTAGACGTAGCTAGTATTACTGGTCGCCTAACCGGAACACTGACTGATAAGGATAAAGCTAAGTTAGCTGGTCTAATTGCCCGTAAACGCCCTAATGCTAAAGCTATTGAAGCCGTTCTAAAAGGTAAAATGGATAAAGACCATATCCGTGAGTTTATAGAAGACGTAATGGATCAGGCAGGTACCATAGATAGCGAAGGCGGTGGAGCGGGTGATATGTCTGGCCTAGGGTTTGGTGAGCGAGCAGCCGTAGGTGGTATGCGAGGCCTTAAAGGACTATTAAATCGCTTACCGGGATTTGCTGGTAGTTTACGTGCAGGCGGTAAACGTCGTACCGGTGCTGCTTTAAATCTAATGGGTAAATTAGGTAAATGGAGCGGTGGTAAGTTTGGTGGGGTTATGGACGGCTACCGCGATAAACTAACGGATGTCTGGGTCGAAGGTGAGTCTAAACCACGGATACGAGCGGCTGCTATAAAGGCAGGTGCCTACGTCGATAAAAACACAGGAAAAACCATCACTAGCTTAGACGATATTACTGGCGAGGTGATCGATAGCGATAACAACGTTATCCTTAGCTTCGAGGAGTTCAAAAACCGCTTAACTAATCCATACGGCCGTACCATCTTAGAAGATGTTACTAAACGCGCTAAGTCTGCCGCCAACGCGATACTGCTCCGACCTGGTCTTAAATTACGCGCTACAGTCAAAGGAATGCTGAGTAAAGTAATAGATATCGTAGATGGCCCAGAAGACGTGTATGTTAAAGGCGAAGACAAACCTAGACTATACGCTCGACTCATGGAGATTGGATCATACCGCGTAGTGACCACAGGCGAGATCGTTAAGCGCGTGTCCGACATTAAAGGTGAGATTGAGGAGATCGGTAGTAGTCAGGTTGAAGGTCCTCATAAACCTAAGATTGTACTAACCTTGGAGGATATCAAAAAAGGATTAGTAGACTCTACTGGTAGCCCATTTAAATCAGCCACCCAGCTAGGCCAGATGCTGACTAAGAAAGCATTAGCATTTGGTTTGAAGGCTAGTAAACGCGTATTAGATGTCGCTAAGACCGGCTTCAACAAACTAACGAATGTGTTGAAGCTAGGTGGCGACAAAGCGAAGGGTGCATTCGGTTCCGTAGGCGGGTCGTTCAGTATGTTCTCCACGACTAAAGACGTAGTGGAACGTTTGGATAGTATCTACACGTTATTGGAAAACCGTCTAAAAGATCCTCATGGTAAAAAGAAAGCCAAAGGTACAGCTGACGGCGACGAATCAACCTTAAATACCAGTCAAGCTAATCCGGATTTCGTAGGTCCTCATAAACCTAAGACAACTGGTGATGCAGACGGTGACGGTGACCGTGATAACTCCACAGCGGATATCCGTCAGCACCGCGAAGCAGACGCTAAAGCGGGTGAGGAGAAATCTCGCTGGGCTAAGATGATGGAAGCCATGAAAGCGAAAGCTGGTGGCGCAGCTACCGCTGGTAAGGATGGTCTGATGGGTTTAATCGGTAAGCTTAGTCCTATGTTGTTAAGCGCTGGTGCGTTGTTAACACGGACTATATCCAGCGCTGCTACTGTAGTAGGCTGGGTAGGTAAAATGGGTAAAGGAGCTTTATCATTGGCCGGTGGTGCTGGTAAATTAGCCATGGGTGCTCTTAGACTAGGCGGTCGGATCGGCATGGGTGCTCTTAGACTAGCGCCAATGGTAGCCCGTGTAGGACTAACTGCTATTACCGGACCCGTAGGTTTAGCACTCACCGCTGGTTATGTTGGATACAAACTCTATAAGCACTATACTAAAGAGAACCAACCCATCGCGCGGTTCCGTATGGCACAGTACGGCTATAAATACGATGACCAAGATAACGTCGCTAAAGTGATTACGCTAGAACAAGAATGTTTGAAAATCGTTAAGGTAACTGCTACAACCCCTGCTGTATTAGGGTCAGGTAAAACCTTAGGGGATTTCTTACAGATCTTCGGCGTAGCTCAGGATGACCAGCCTAATCTAGAGAAATGGTTAGCATGGTTTACTCAGCGTTTTAAGCCTGTGTTTTTAGCACACGTTACAGAGTGCTTTAAACAAACCAATAAAACAGCGATTGATAAAGTAGACACTGTACTAATGTCGGAAGAGAAAAAACGATATCTAAACGCCGTGTTTATGGGTGGTATGGAACCATCGCCGTATGATGTAATGCAATCGCCGTTTAGCGGTACTGATAAAGTACCGCTTAATAAATCAGACGTCAAAGAGGCATATGACGATGCTTTAGAATACGTACGCGATAACGCTAAATCTAACGACTCAGCAGTCGCTGCTAGTTCTACTAAAAAGGCTCCGACTAAACCCGTAGCTAGTATGTGGGATAATGTTAAGGATACAGCTAAGTCGGTATATGACAAAGCAGCGGCGGGAGTCAGCGGTGCGATGGCCATGGGCGCTAGCCTGTATAAAGGTGCCGTAGGTATCACTAGCGACCTCATTGGTACTACGGCTAAAGCAGGTGCAGCTGTAGGAGCTGGACTGACGGCAGTCTATAATACAGCGATGAACAACGCTAACGGCCAGGTAAAGACCGGAGCTGTTAAATGGTCACCTAAAGCATCGCCTACGTTAATACCGCGTATCAAAGCAGCAGCAGCGATGCACGGTGTGGATGAAGCGTACATGCAGACTATGGCTTACATCGAATCTAAGGGCGATCCAAACGCCCTAAGCTCCACTAACTGTAAAGGTATCTATCAGTTTACCAAAGGCACTGGTAAACAGTTTGGACTGTACCCTAACGGCGTGGATAATCGATTCGATGAAGCAGCTAACATCGATGCGGGCGCTCGTTTGGCCAAGGCTAATTTCATAGCCTTACGTAAACGGTTAGGTCGTGATCCAGAGCCATGGGAACTTTACATGGCGCACCAACAAGGCGATGGTGGTTACACAGCAATATTAGCAGCTGCCACAGCCGGTACGGGCGTTACAGGTAAACTGCGTAATGCAATGGACGTTAATGGAGGTAAAGGATTAACACCGGCTGAGTTTCTAGCTAAGTGGCGCGCTAACTACGCGCAGACCCAGGCTAAAGTAACCGGTAGTGCAGCGACCTTAGTTACTACCGATAAGCCTAAGCCTACAGCAGCTCCAGCTACGGCTTCTACCATGGCTGATACGACTAAAGCCGCTGTATCTACAGTAGCTGTGGTTAAACCTGGCAGCACACCCACCCCAGCAGCTATCGCTGCGGCTCCTACCCCTAAAGTAGCACCGCCTGCGAAAACGATTGGAGTGGTTACGCCAGCTATTACCATGGCTTCATATACGCCAGCAGCTAAAGACGCACCGGCTGTTGAGCATGCCGTAGTAGCTACTAATGTCGCTAAAGCCACTACCGCTAAAATGGTGGAGGCTGGTAAACAGGATGAACAACGTCTCGCCACAGCTAATATGTCTGAAGTCGCTGACATACTACGCATGCAGTTAAAGGCACAAACCCGCATGTGTGATTCGCTAGATTCGATAAATAGCTACTTAGCCCGCAGCGAGCAATACGTTAGACAACCTAAGGTTACCACAGCGGCAGCTACACCAAGCCCGCAGCCGAATCGACCTACACAGCCCGCTACACAGGCACGTCAAGCCCCTGTATCGATGTCACGCACATAACCCAGTAAGGGTGCGGCTAGCCGCACCCTTAAGGAGTAATAAATGTCAGTTTTACACAGCGAAGTACCCAACGCGATACTGCGCGACTCTAAGTGGGTGCGTAGTTCGTTTTTACTAGCTTCTAAAAATTCAATGGATAAGAACGAAGCATTCTGGCGATTACAGACCACTGCCGATCAGAAATTCACATCCACACGACTAGGCGGTAACTTTACGATCAACAACCCGCCACAGTATACACGCTATGCTGATATCCGTAGATCCGGTTTAAACGGTGCTGTTAAAGCCGTAGGAGCTGGTATGGTGCGCGGTGAGGAGTTAGGTCTAGGTAGAGGCTATAGCGAGCAAATAGATGATAACTCGCAACAGATCCATTTACAGTTTGGGGTGCCAGAATATAACGGTATGGTTAGCTTCTTTACCGGGTTCTATGACGGCGATGCCTCGCTGCTGGCCAGTGAAGGTCGTGGCTCATTTTCGTACTATGCGGGTCGCGCTGCTGGAGCAGTATTAAACGTAGCCATACTCGTAGCATTCCCGTGGTTAATGATTGGTTACGTAGGTATGGCTGCCGCTCGGTTTTTCTTCAATAACCCTTCCAGTAAATATTATTACATGCGCCCCGCTATGGAGTTGTATTGGCAGCGCGTTAATTTTATTACCAATATGATCGGCGTTAATATGGGGTTAGTACCTCGGGTGTTTGCAGGCGCCGATCCGCTTGTTAACGAACTTAATACCGGTGGCTTTAGTAAAGACTATAATTCATACATGCATAATATCGCTCCGGATATATTCAGAGCCGAAGGCGGTGTTGACGTGTATGCTATCTCTAACAAACCGCAGCGGATGGCCGCGGAGCGTAGAGAGCGTATTAAAGCAATATGCGAAACCGAAATGAACGATGAGGCGCGCTTAAAACGCATGCGTGCTGTGCTTAGTGAGAAAGTACATGCGAAGCCTGCCGAGTCATTAGATGCCGCGTTAAAACGCTACCATGACGGTCCTTTAGGCAATATGGCTAACCGACGTGCAGATCCTGCGGGTTCCGCATTATCATCAACCACTGATATAGCAATGTTGAAAGCCGAACAAACACCCGGTACCGAGACCTCTAAAACAGATGCTAGTACTGCGTCTGAGAAAGGGCGAGCTTCGATGCGTTCCAAATATCGAGCATCTACGGACGCTAGTGGTAATGCCGTACAGGAAAAAGATCCTGGTTATTTTGAACAGTTCGCTAGTTCATACATGGCTAATAGACAGGATGGTAACCAGTTTATTAGCTATAGAGTAGACCACACCGGTACGGATAGCGAATCGTTTAGTTCCAGTGTAAAAGAATCTGATATCTCCAGTAAGATTAACGGGATGTCCAGTTCTGCACGTAATGCACGGTTTAGTTTCAGTGAGGGTAATACAGGTATCGGGATTATCGATGAGGTTAAATCTAGCGTAGCCAGTTTTATATCCGGCGGATTAGACTCTATTCAGATGTCCGGACTACTCTCCTTAGCGGGTAGCGCGTTTGTCGATATACCTAAGCATTTTGAATCGGCCTCAGCGACGTTCTCTACTACGACATACACAATGGAACTGCGTACGCCGTATGGTAACAAAATATCACGCTTCATTAATCTCTACGTGCCATTAGCTACCTTACTAGCTGCTGCATTACCGCTGTCTACGGGTAAGCAATCGTATACGGCGCCGTTTTTATGTAAGTTATTTTCACGGGGTCGTACACAGATTCAGCTAGGGATGATTACCTCGTTATCAATTACTCGCGGCGTGGGTAATATGGGTATGAACCAGAATGGCGAGTGTTTAGGTATTGATATTAGTTTCGAAGTCACGAATATGTCCAGTGTTATGCACGCGCCGGTAGATTCAGGTGGTGCAATGGCATTGCTACAGCCGTGGAAAAAGGTACTGGACGACGATTCTGTATTTACAGACTACATGGCTGTATTAGGTAATCTGTCAATGGACGATCAATACTATCAAACTAACAAGATGGCATTGAATCTAACCCGTAAGCGCGAGCAATACGCGACGGCCTTTACACCCGCGGCATTAGCCAATATGTTGGATGTACCATGGCCTACCCGATACGTAGGGTATTTGATGGGTGCGTTCGCACGCAACGGTGAGCGCGGTACTACTGGCCAATAGAGCATATACTACAGCGCCCCTAGGGGCGCTGTAATGTGCCCTAAATGGCAGCCAACGGATAATTAGTTTTAGCTAACCCCAATAGATCTACTGGTGCCTTATACTGACCCGCAATCAATAGTTCAGTATCGTAGCCTGGCAACAAACGCAGTACATCCATAGCATCTTTACTACACGACCCGAATACGCCAAGGTCGGTTACGTATACACTGTTGCGCTCATAACGCCCCCAATGCGCGTCTATACGCCCTAATAGCGTCGTTAGCTGCGTGTATTGAGTCATAGTAGCCACTGGGGTATCTTCAGGTAATCTATAATTCTGTAATATCACACTAACCGCGTCTGGTGTATGCGCTACTACGGATTGCGGACTTACGTTATCCATAATCTTAGACAACGTTATCATGTCCGCATTATTCAGCATAGTACCTAGTATAGAAAGACTGAACTTTTTACGATCTACAGCAGTACCTGCTTTGAGGAACACGGCGTCTACCATAGCTGGAATCTGTAGCGTTTTGGATTTATTCAAAATAGTAGACATTACTGCAAACTGCGACTGCATATCAACTACGCTAGCCAACTCACTATTACCTGTTAATGAGTTTAGTAAACTAACTACACCTTGTACAGTGTTAAGATCCCCTGCGTTATGTGTAAACACCACTGAATCGTATATAACTTTTAATTTAGGATTGTCGGCTAACAGTACATTGATAGGTGCCGTACTACCCGGTAACCCTAATATACCCGCTGCTAGGCCAGCTGGATTATCTTTAAAGCCGACTGCCGATAACAAATCGGTTAAGACATCACCTTTCAGATCTTTTAATACATTTAGTTGACTCACTGCATTATCAGCAATGTTTTTAACTAAATCCAGCGCCGCTTCCTTAGTGGTAGGTAACCCGGCTATTAAAGCAGGATCGAGTTGCCCTGTTTTTAATAGATTAGTTAACCCTTCGATAGAACTCGTTTGAGTAATAGCAGCCTTAGCCTGAGCCACTGTACCTATCGCTGTAGCTTTAAGTGCCTCCGCAGCACCTAGCGTGGTATCCGTAATCGATTTAACAGCGGTGTTTAATGGCTTGGGTACAGGCGTAGCCGCGTATACGTCAGCTACCGCTACGCTATCGCTAGGACCTGTAACAAACACACTAGATGCAATAGAGCCAGTCATATAAACCTCGAAAAAAAAAAACAGTATTATGGGCGTGCCTAGGCACGCCCATAACCGTAGAAACTAATCGTCTGTACCCGCTATTTCACGCAGATCATCTTCCGTCAGATTTACTCGGATACTGTGGTTAGTACGCTTACCACGCGCGAACCCTAATTCTAGATCCAGTTTAATGTATACCGGATTGAATATAATGATCCCTTTAAGAAAGGTCTTAATAGACATATGTGTTTCTGTCGTGGTAATCGCCTTTACGAGATTACCACGCCTAAACGATCGCGTACGTCCATCCTTAGGAATGTTGTTACGCGGGTCATCTAGCCATCTTAACAGCAATCGATTATACTGCATTAGATTGATGTTCATATCCTTCAATATAATGCGGTAGAACTTAGCCAGTATACCCTGCGCCTCATGTACCTTTTTATCTTCAGCATCGATTAAACGTTCTAAGTCTTTCATAGATTAATGGCCGACGTTAACAGCCCCTCCTGAATAGCGTAAACGTCCTGTAGTAATATAGGAAGTTTAGGTTGATAGTATTTTTTAAGCTGTACATCGCTTACAGCGTTATACGCCCGTTCTAGTAAAAGTAACTGTTGCTGCATCCTCGTGTGTAGTAATAGTGGTTGGACGGATCCGCCTACTTTAGTCACTAGCCAGTCATCTAGTATAACCGTAGTACGTCGTCCTAGTATATACGTTAGTGAATCACTAAAGAAGTCTTGGGTTTCGATCAGTGTCGTTAGTTTAGTAAGCCACTCTAAGGCTTCTTCGGCGTTGTTAAGCCCAGTCACGATGTCTACTGTTTTACCCACCTCGCTACGGTAGTGTTGTAGCAATACCTCGTCGGTTAATAATGAGATGCGTGTGACTAACCATGGGTCAGTTAGTTGGGTGTCTAATAATGTTAACTCTAGACGCCATAGTCTGTAACGTTGAAATAGTTGTCGTATAAAAATCCAAAACATAGTAGCAGTCTCCGAGTGGGTGTGGCCTAGCTTCTTAGTAATAATATATGAATGTAATTTTTTATAAGGAGAGTCACATGACCCAACCTATACCTGTGTTTGCTAATGACGATGCGTTAATGGGGCATACTCGTGATCTGCGGTTAAAGATGGTAAGTGCATTAATGCCTAACGGTGATATACCCGCCAATGACGATGACCGCAAACTAATACTAGCTACTTTAGATTCTATTGACCGTGTCGCTATTGCTAAAAAGCGCATTAAACAAGAAGATAAGCAGTTAGACATTATGTCGCGTGGTGCTGCGATTGTAGATGCTGTGCTAGGGCGGCTAGCTGGACAGCCTGCACCTATCCCAATTAATGATAATGCGCCTATCCCTGTACCACGGGGTAAATTAGTCGAGCAGGTTTTGATAGCCCCTGGCGAGCTAGAGTTAGGCTCTGAGAACATCGACTATAATACCTTTATTGTTCCATATCTAGCCAACCGCACATAGTTAGTAGGGTGCCTAGGCACCCTACGCTATGCCGTTAGGCGGGTTCTGCTAAATTAACAATAGAGAACGCTAGCGCATCTAAAAACCGTAATCCGTAAAGATCAGCGGTCATATGCGTTAATGAATCGAACGGATCTAGCATCTTACCGTTAGGTAGTCTGAACACAGACGGATCGCGCAGCACCTCACGTTTAGCGAATAGTGCCGGTGATATAACGAGACAGTTAGGGACTCCTGTAGGGCGTGCCGTAAACCCCGACAATGATTCGCTCAGCCATTGGTCTAAATCGTAGATAAAGATTGCCCCGTAATTTAACTGACGTATATAGTCAGGGGTTAATCGCTTATACGGTATAGATACCGCTGTTACCTGTGTGTAGATCCCGGATGACTCAGCGATTATATTCGTGAGTTCATTTAGCTCGTCTTGCTGTAACTGATAGGGCCATACGTTAACATCTACTTCGATGGCCGTAATCAATGGATGTCCTATAGCAATCTGCATCTCCAACGTATCTATAATGTCTGCCAGGGTCGACATTATAGGCGTAGGTCTAGCATCCATTAGTGTAGCTACGGAGCGCTTAGCATAGGCCTCTTTATAAGAAGCCTCACTAATTAACGGCGTATCTAAATGAAACTCGTCACTACGCCGTGTATGGTAACCAGGCAATATATCGGGTAGCGCAGCTGGATTTAATTGGTATAGTGTCGCTAACCGTGTATCTAGTACAGCGTCTAACAGCACCATGACGCGTATGGGTGCCGTAGTAGTTTGTGCCGCACTCATTTAGCCACCTTACGCGTAACGACTAACGGTATTAGCAGCTCTGGATGTAACCCCATTAGTTTCAACAGATACAAGGTAAGCAGCCACGGATTAGATAGAAATACTTCATGCCACGCACTAGCCGTTAATGCCCGTGGCGCATAATCGATATCACTATAACGCATCACATCGATCGTGTTAATAGATACTGCTCCGGCTAGTGTAGCGGCCACAGACTTAAAGGATCCGTCGTGTGAAGTAATACTAAATATCAGCGATGCGGTGATATCCGTAATAATGTCCACCGCTTCTTCACCCGAATTCCGTATGTCATTCCATACTTCACTAATCGTTTCTTCGGTTAGCATATAGTATCGTACACTGGTCTGAGCGTAGATTAATAACTCATCTAATGTCTTAATCCCTTCGACATTACCCATATGCTTATAAACTTTAACCCGCCGAACGATAGCATCTTCTATATACTGGTATAGTTCATCAGAAGTTATTATCAAGATGTGCCCCCCTTAGCAACGTAGCTAATGTCTGCGTAGACTTAACCCGTGTGTTACCGTTACCTAACCCTTCCATACGTACGCCGCCTGTTTCATGAATCTGCTTATCCATCTGGTTCATGAGTTTAATATCGCCACCGCGAAACTTAATAAGCTCGGTAATAGATTGTTCATAACCCTGCGCGTATAATACCAGCAACTCCGGAAACGACAACGAACTACCTTTAGATACACCGGTGGGTTGATCCGTTAATTCATCAACGTGTTTGTTGTCTTCAGGCACAGACATTTTATTGACCAGTGTCTGAATCTGTCTACGCAGCGGTAAATCTACCACCAGATACTCAGGACCAGACAGATATTGTTTACCCGTGGTTTCATCCGTTACCCATACGCGTTGGAAGAACTTATAACCCCAACGTTCTGCGACGGCTAGATTATTAGCCGTCGTGACTTTACTGCCATTAAGGTTATCAGCGACTATACTGATATAGTCACGACCTTCTTTAATAGCCCGATAATAGTTATCAAAATCGGTATCAGACATTTTAGCGAAGAATGTTTTATACATTTCGCTATTCATACCACTTGGGTCTAATGCTGCGATACCCGTGAGTATTACAGCCTCCGCTTTAGCTCGGTTTCCCATGACTAACTCCTTGCAGCGGTAAGTTCAATTTTATAATAGCGGGTACCACTACTTTAATAAAGTCCGCTAACCATAAGGCATGATCGCTAGTATCGCCTAGCTTATCGCGTATATCTGCCGTACTACTATTCGTGAACCCTTCTAGCCGTGTAAAATGTGTACGCCAGTAGGTGTTCATATCAGTCATAATTGTTTTAGTAGTAGCCCGTTTATCAATAGCGGTAAACCCATCAATAAACCGCTGCGCTATAGCGGGTGATTTAGTCCGTAATGCTGCTACTACAGCATCAGTCAATGGATGTTTCATTTTGGATACCAATAGGGTCTGTAAGTGCCGGCACGCATGTTGAGTAAATCCATGGTCGACAAAAATGGAATAGGATGCTTATCGTTATCGAACGTCCAATACCCACGTGTGTTTAATAATAGATCCCAATTATAGCCTTTAGCGATTAGGTCGTCATATAGCTCTTTGGGCGTACACATTAAACCGGTAGGTAGATCATGCCATAGGTTGTCCATCTGACACATTTCACTGGTGATCTCTAACGCGCGCTGTAGTTTCGGATCTGCATCAATCTTAGCACGGATCGTAGTACGCGATAAATTAACCGATGGATAAATATCCATAAAGTAATTACGGTCATTACCACCTATACCGAACCGTCCGTAGGTTTTCAAATAATAGAACTCGCTGAGCCCTGGTTCGATCCCATCGTTCTGTGATACGATTAGCTCAAACGGTATACCCGTAGGACCTGACTTAGCCCGTAGATTAGTAATACTGAGTAGCATTAGATCTGTATCGCCTTTGAGATCATCTGCTTGGTTACGTGGGAACTCAGGTGCTTTACTGGTCTGATTCTGTAACGGCGCTGATCCTAATACATACCAGCAGTTATTGGTTAGGAACGTAAATTTCTCCGGAACGTTCTTAATCTTAACTTTACCTTTTAAGAAAGCTAGTTTCTGTTTAGGCGGTGAGTATGGGTCGATTTGGTGTTCGTCACCCATATGCGCAGTCATCATGATATACACACCACACTTAGCCGTAAGAGTGGGTAGTTCCATGAGTAACTGTGTTTTACTAGCCGCATCACGCATCGCTTCCATATTACGTTCAGATTCGCCTACGCCATTTTCTTGTATTTTCTGTAGCGCTGCTGCACTGAACTGACTCATAGAATCAATCCCAGTAATGAACGGGATTAACATCATGATGTGCTCGCCTATTGCGTTTAAGAACGGCGTCTTAACCATCTGTGATTTTGGCAACGCCGTACGAAACGCAGTAGCTTCTTTAAGCCATTCATACCACTCCGTACCATTATAAATCGTACGGTCAGTCATACCGAATTGCTGTGCGTTATCAAAATCAAAGTTTAATAACGCATGTATCATCCGGTAGGAGAGCTCACGTAGACGTGCTATAGTTAATGACATCTCGGTATCGTAGATCGTACTGATAGCACCTGCGTATCGATCTAATACACGTAAGAACATATACAACATCAATGTTGTTTTAAAACTATTACCACGTCCACATAGTCCGGTAATGTAGGCCAACCCACCGTTTAATATAGATTCGCCATAGGCGCCTAGGTGATATCGTCCCGTAGGGATATCTAATAAACACCCTACATTTAGCTGCGGGCGGATATTAGGTGACGGCTTTAAACCGCTTAATAAATCAGACATTCCTTACGCTCCTGGAGATTGTAGTACAAACTATGACTGTAAATTGTTTAATTTTATGACCAACACACGCGAGTACTCTTATGTCTACCGTATTACTTACCCCCAATGCCTTAAGTTTAGAATTCCTTGATACAGGGTTCCGCAAACTAGCGGATAATTTAACCAAAGCACTACACCTATACATGCACGATATGCAGTCGTATATGGCGAGTACTGTAAAATCACTATCCAGTAGTACGACTATTGGGTTTGCCCCTAACCCTACTTTGGATAAATATGTAGCGGAAGCCCACTACATTAATTTAGCTGAGGTTGGTATTCCCGTGCCCGTAGGTTTAAACGTACCGCTTAAAGAATACTTGGACGCCCTAGAGCTTAACCAAGCTATTGTAGATCGGTTATTAAAAGATACGTATAAACCTGCTATTGCGTATTTCTCCACATTACTAGCCTCGCCTGAGCAGCTCGCGAGTGTTAGTATACAGCGTGAAGAAGCTAAGATTCTACGGTTTAACGACGACCGCGAAGATGCTGTTAAAGCAGTATCAGGATGCTTCGTTAAAAATGACCGTGTAGAATATGTGCGGTACGGTGACGTCTACGCCAGAAACGCAGACTGGGTTAGCTGCAACAAACGCCTAGTAGACCTAACCGCTAAACTAGCCACTACGCCACCTAGCCTGGTCAACACGCAGGTAAATACACTGTGCGAGTTAATCGATAAGCTAGCAGATCGCATCAGACAGTCTCCTGACACATACGCGGTTACCGGTATTAACGCTAAAGGGATTAGTCAGCTAGCGTACGACTTAGCACGCGTAACGGAGTTCTACGGCGCTTACTATTTCCTAGTACAGACCCTAGTAGCCTCTATGGATGATACCGCCAAAAAGATACGTTCTGTTATTTAACGCATATAGTGAGGGAGCCACGGCTCCCTCACCTATGTCGTTTAATTAAACGCTGGCTGACAATGCAGTAAGGATACCACATCTTTGACCATTGTTTTATTATCGTTGTAACGCAACCACGGCGGAGCCAGCGCGGTAATAGCAGCGCTGACCTGTTTGGCTTCATTAGGTAACATACACACTGCACCAGTGCCATCTATACCTCGCAATGCGTTATCTACACCAGTAGGATCTATTACCCGCTGGTATACGGAAGGGGGTAGATAAAGCGCCTCAGCGGTGCGGGCTAAGCACAACGCTCGATTAAGCTGCGCGAGGGTTTCTTTGTGAAAAACCCCACGGTCTACCAGCGTGCTATATACTCCGGTTATGAATATTAGACGCTTGATCCTATTCGGTAGGATAATACCTAATAGGATATACAGTACTTTACTAAAAAACATTTGGAGTCGTTCAGGTAATATGGCCATAGTAACCTCGACTGCGATTAATTAAGACGTAACTATCCTTAAATTAGCATAGTACGCCGCCCAGATACCGTAATCATCAGCAGTCTTTACGATAACAGCATATCTGAATGCTGCAACCTCGCCCGGTTCGGGCCACGTGACTATAAAGAGCTGTGGAGATTTATCCGCAATAGAAGATAACGTTAGCCTTTTAGGTAAGTCAAGTCCTACTGTGTACGGGTGTTTAACGGATTGCTCCGTACCGTGGTTTATATACGCTGTATCAACCTGCAACACTGCGTCTATATCCCCTTGAGCTAAGCGTAGTTTGTTAATAGTCTTTTGTTTAACTACAGTAGTCTCATAGATTAATGAGGTGATTTCAGTTAACTTAAACCCATCACCTAACTGTCCGTTAATATACTGGCCTAGTATAAGTTCTAGATCATTTAACGCGTCTAGCGCCCTAAAGGCTAGCCTCGGCGTAGTGAGTTCTTTGGTTAACGAGACTTCCTCAGCATCCACTAACTCCATCCCGTGCGGTGTACGATATAGAGATACTGTCCCTTGGTTCTGTATACGTGTGTAGAGTCTAGGCTTGAACACATTACTGAGTTCGCCAATACATACTACGCCTTGAATCTCGCGATGCAGTCGGTTTTGACATTCCCGTAGTTGCTCTAAGACTGGATCAGGTTGCTGCAACGCTACCACGCTATAGACTGTATCACTAACGGCTTTACCTAACATGTTATCGTCATCACCATGGTTACCCATGTGGTATACGTGTAATGACGGTGTAGTCATAGCGGGTTTTGTGTTAGTGGTAAAATACCATCTAGGCTCACCCAACATTCGATTGTAGTTGGCTTCAGGATTCCAATAACCTTTAGTTTCATGGTACTCGACAAAACCGCACTCTATGCCGTTGAGCCCTACGTTTACAGCGGTAGTTGCTAAGATGTCGGCTTTGTTGTTACCCACGTCATCCGAATGACCTTTTACCCACGCCCATTGTAATTTGGTGTGTGTGGATACCTGCGTTAGTAACGCACTTACAGCTTTCCATAGCTCAGCATTAGCGACGGGTTGATCAGCACCTCGACGCCATCCCGCCTTAATCCAACCCGCCATCCAAATAGTCGCTCCCTTTAAAACGTATTCGGAATCTGGTCTGAACAACACCTCGGTCGGTTTAATTAAAGCAATAATCCGTAAAGCATGATAGAACGCATAAAGCTCAGCTTCATTATTAGTAGACTCAGGTACGATATTACCATAGCCATCTATGTAGTGTAGGATAGAGACCTCTTTAGATTTAAGGTCACTGCCGCTACCTGCTATGTTGCGGTAGCCTTCAGCGGTAGTCACGAATCCTTTACAACCGTGACCTATCTTAGGCTGCACTGGTATATATGCGTAGCCATGCAAACCCCAACCACCTACACCGCGCGGTACTGGTCTACACCCACCGTCGGTATAGAACACCATCCGTACGTCTAGGTTAGGGTGCTTGGCTTTTTCCTTTAGTGACTCAAGCGCAGCAAGCCATAATAACGGATCAGGGTATTTGGCGCTTAATATCTCTTTCATATCGGTTATCCGTTAGTTAGTTATCATACGATGCCTAACTGTGTTAAGATTTACTGACACTCTGCTCGGTAACGCCGGTAAGCTGTGTCGTAGTTAGCCTGCATTGATCGCGCATATTCACGCAGCTCTTTGATATGGTTAACTAATATGGTCTCTGAGGCATCCCTGCTATGTAACTGATCTACAGTTAGTGTAGGGAGTATTGGGATGGGTGCTGGTTCGGGTGGTACGAACGTATAGCAGTGTTGTTTAACCGGTGTAGGTACAGTGACCACCACCGGCGTTCGTTCATTACTGATAATATATATACAACCTTGGAGGCCGACCGCTACGCCTAGGACTAGCACTAAACAAGCGGTTATTTGGTTATGCGTCATAGTGGTATACTCATCTAATCGCGTCTAATTTACGTTTTAAACTACTCTCATCGTCGGTAGTATGACGTGGCACTAATGCAGCAATAGGTTCTCTAGGCGGTTTACGTTTAGGCGTAGGAGCACCCGCGCTTATAGCCTGGCAGCGTTCGAGTTGTCGATTTACACGACGGTAGTCTTCAGAGAGGGATAGCGTCTCCGTGGTGCAGCTAGGCGCATATTTAGCATCGTGTACTAAGGTGTTAAGCTTACCCTGTAACACCATGTTTTTATCTTGTTGTTGTATAGACTGCTCAGTAGCAAACAACACTAATGCGAACAGCACCAACACCGAGGCCATAAGGAAAGACGTTAGTTTGTGTCTCCGTATGTAGTCGGTTACTTCTTGTTGATTAAGGAACATCTCCTTAATCAAAGGCCATATTGAAGGCTTAGTCGGGGACGGCATATCGCCTCCTTGTATTGTATGATGTTAACTCAGCGAAGGTTTTCTTATGAACAGTATCAAAGGTTTTATCTCATTACCCGTATTAGCAAATAACCTACCGGGACAGGTAGGAATGTTTGGGGAACTTAGTACCGTATCAGCGACGTTCTCACGTAATAAATCTAACTACGCTAGTCCGCTAGCCTACCCTGGTGTGGAACTGGTAGGGTTTACGACTAAGTCAGCAGTTGGCTCACAAATAACACTTACTGGTACCGTGTCTAATCATATCTTAGCGGTAGCGTTCTGGGTGTATAGTCAGTATAATGCCTCTACCATTCCAGCTAACGCTAACAAATCCGCATTTATCGCCTCGTTAGTAGCCGAATTCCCAGCGATGACGGGAGTCACTATTAATGAGATCTTAAACGGCACAGTGTCACAGCGTATGCCTGACTATATTAGTTGGACATTCAACGACGGGGCAACCGATAACGCTATTAAAGTCTGGTTTAGTGACGCACGGTTTCAGTCACAATACGACGACTATGAATTAATCGTTATCCCACCGTTAACTACCATTGATCAGTTAAATGCCTCTACAGCGGTGGTCGCTAATTTACTACACGCCGTGTTACCGAGTGTGGTCATTAATAAGATAGCTACAGCAGCCGCTGGCGTACCGTATAGTCGCCTAGTATCGCAGAGCGTTATCTGGAACGATCCAACGTTACCTAACTCTACGTTAAACACGGAATGGACTGTGCTCGTGTACGGGTTAGCAGGTAACGATGCTGATAAGATCAAAGCTAAGATTCGTGAGTATATTGCTGATAACAGTTTGTTAACGGTATGGCCTACGCTCTATCCATCGCTATACGCTGAAAATGAATTTACTATTATCCCGTTATGGAGTAATACTGCGGTACCGGCAGACGCCTTAGACGTTGCGCTATATACACCGACTGCTCGTGTGGGCACACTGCAAGCGATTGCTACCGCCCATCTACCGCAGTCCTATGGCAGCGCTGTATTATTACCTACGTATCTAAATGCACAGCTCACGTGTTCTAGCGCGTTCTGGCGTTCGTTATCATTCTTAGCCGTCGGTAATCCCAGTAACATCGGTAGTCAGTATTCGTTCAAAACTAAATACCCCGATTACATGAATATCGATACTAGTTCACCGGATTGGGGTCGCATGACCTTAACTACTCGTGATTTTATTATCGCGTTAAATGCCGCATTAGAACAAGCCCTAACTGTTACTGAGATCGGTCCAGTACCCGTAGGCTATACCCGCGTAGTACGTAATAGTAAAGTCTACCTGAGCTTTAGTTACGGCGGCTTTAACTATCTGGTGTTGACCGCGAACAGTTATACTGTTATCTAAGGAACTACTACCATGGCTAAAGTAACACCGGCTATACAGCAACACGGCAGGTTTGCGCTAAAGGCACCGTGGTCTACCGCAGCGACGATGCTATACACCGCTGTGGCTATCCGTAGTATGGAAGATATCTATAAGTTAGGGAAAGACGTATACGATACCTACTACGCACCGATGGGGGTAACTAACGGGTCTACCACGTTTACGTCAGCGCCTTTTGTTTTTCAAGATGAAGTGAAAAACAAAGTAAACATTATAACGTTATTAGGAGACGATAATAGTGTTATCTACGTGCCCGATAGTTTCATATTAAACTATCCCGATACGGCAGCGCTGCCCTATAACCACGTCGTTTTATCTGTCTCATTAGGCGCGGTACCAGATACACTGAACCTTACTAGCCTGAAAGGTTTAATAGCCAACCTGGTAGCTGAGCATATCGGTACCGTACCGATAGTATCTGAACACATAGCGCCTAGTCGGAACACGCCTACTGCTGCACAGCACGATACGCTGGAGACCGCGCGTACCGGCGCGATAACCCTGTTAGAAACTGATAGGGCAAAAGCACTGCGTACCACTGAGCAAAACGCAGAGTTACAGCTAAAAATAAATGTTCTAACGAACACCTTACGATTAGCTGGTATATTACCTGCGTAATACCCAAAAAAAAAACACTCTATACAGCTACCCTAGGGTAGCTGTATAGTACCGTGTTAATCCTTAGTAGCTAACCACTCCATAAATTGAGGTTCCTTAATAAGTAGCGCTTTAACTTCGTCCTCTGTGACGACGACCGTTAAATCTTTAGTGGCTAAACACACGCCACGTCGATACAGCACACCACCCGCTGTATGCGTAGCCCGTATATAGCTATCGCCTAATTTGGCCATTATACGATAACTTGCAGTGGATGATCTAATAGACGGTAGCGTGAATTTACGCACACTACCATCAGGGGCTAGTACCAACTGTCTACCACCTGCTAGGTGGGTTTGACGGTATAGCACGGCCGTATCGTCTGTATTGCCGTAGGCAGCATAAGAGGAAACCCATTTACCACCTCGGCGCCCGTGGTAAATATACACCGCGAGGCCAGGCACTGGCTGTATAGTTAACAGCGCTTGATCGGGTGGGATTTTAGCCACTTGTACCGGCACACCGTTTACACGGTATAACACGTAGATTATCCGGCCAGGTTGTTGACGTAAAAATATGCTTCGCGGCATAATCGAGTAGTTGGCTCTAACAGGCTGGTGCCTAGACTTAGTTATAACTAACTCAGCAATAGCCTGTAACTCAGGTGATAGCAACATAATAGTACTCCATAAGCCTAGTTATAATAGAGGGTGTGTGAGATAGGCTAAAGTCTCTCTATTAAATAGTATATATCTGAGATTATTTATAATAGATTCTATGACACATCGTCGTACCCTAAACCAGCCAACAAGAGCTATAACCATGTCTAATGTTTATTTATATCACGGTACTAATGCCCGGCAAACTCGACTAGCACCTAGCACCCCAGTAACCCCATTAATGGCTACCCTCGATAGAGAGCAAGCTGTTTACAAAGGATTAGAATCAGTACTAGCACTAACACACCAAATAAAAACGTTTACTATAACTGATACAGGGATTACCTTAGTCCTAGAAGACAGATCACCTATATTAACACGGTCTATGTTAGATAAGTTATCAGTTTATTTATACACGATACGAATGAAAGTCGCGGATAAATGGGAACGTTTAATAGTAGATAACCAAATTACGGACGATCTACAAACTAGTAAAGTAGTACAGCCGTGTGACACAGCTCGAATACATATGTCTATCTGGCTACGCACTAAACGTATTATCATTAAACACAGGCGGTTCTAACACAGGTACTAGGCTATGTTACTATTCCACTATGCTACGCAGGCGTATAATCCTTTACGTACGCGTCGGTACCGCATGTGATGCTATACCCAGAGGGCGGTGTCGTTAAGCTACTACAGAAACCTAGACAGGTTACTATAGGTGATACCCAATTAATGCAAGCCTCTAGTACTATCATTAAAGCCCCTAGTGCACACTGGTGAAAAAAGAAAGCATAGACGCTGTCTAAGGCTACCCTAGGGTAGCCTTAGACAGTATGCCGTATTAATGAACCATGGGTTCGCCTAATGAATCAACGTAGCGTTTGAACACACTGGCATCTTTAGAATGCCATAAGAAAACGTCCAACCCCTGCTCGTGCGGATAGCCGACAACTAAATAGCTGTCGTCATCGAAGCCATAACAGTAGCTACTCATCTCATCGCGATCAAGCGTCTCATACACAGCTGCTGTACGCTCAGCGACTTCGGTCGAGTTGCGTATTAACGCCTGCCAGCAGGCCGGTACATTAGCCTCACTGGCAAAAGACAACACATCATCTAGCTGTTCGATTAATTCATCGTACTCTTCAGTTTTGAGATGCTGCCCGTGTGCAGTAGGCAGTCCTGCGAAATAACGGCATAAACGGAAATACATTTCATCAACATTCGCTTTAAAGACATAAGCGGAAAACGCCGATGGAATTAATGCGGTATCGGCATCTTGCACGTAAGCTGTCACTGAATTAGCAATAGCTTCGGTAATAGCCCCGACACGCACAACAAACCAACATACCGTATATACTACCCCAACCTCAGGGTCATCTGATTTACGTACGCGGATATGTATCGTGTATGGCATAGTAGGGTTTTTATCGAATACTAAACGATCGACCAAATATACTTCATTAGCAGTAGCTAACGCATCAAATGCTTTATGCAACATTAGGATGAGTGTCGCCAATACCGTAGGCATGCTATAGTGCTGGAGTTGCTCAATAGCTGATTTCAATGCATCGGCATGACAACATACACGGTGTTGCGAGATATGGTATTCCATATCAGTACCACGCATATCAGCAGATACAGCTTTGAACACAGCATCGGTCGGGAGTCCAGCTACACCCCAGGTTAAAAACTGTAATGGGTTAGGGTATTTATAAGTAAGCATGATAATGAATCCTGGGCTAATGGATAAGGGGGTGCATTACGCACCCCGGGTGATATTAACGTCCGGCTGATTCCAACGCGCTAAGAAACGTGTTGAACTGCGTAGGTGTGTCGGAGTGCCATACGAAAACATCAAACGTGTTTTCGTATGTGTAGACGATGACTAAGTAGCAACCACGTTCTAGGTATCCGTAAAGATGACTAACTACCGTATTTGGCAGCGCTGATTCAAAAGCCAACGCGGTGTGTTCGGCTAGTTCCGAGGCATGCGATATTAGTGCGCTCCAGTGCGCGTACGTAGCATCTACCTCGTCACCTTTGAACGCTTCAGTTAACTCCTCGCTCAACACTTCAAACTCTGTACCAATCGTAGGCAAATCATGGATATGCATGGCCGGTAAATCTTTAAAATAGAGGCACAACTTATCGAAAGCATCTACCGGTGGTAATGGCACTACACCACCAAATTCTGTTAAGAACGTAATGTGGTTTTTATTTGGATCCTGAGTCATGATACTGTTCCTGTGGGTTTAAAACAATTAAGTTGCGTATCGTATTCTAATACGTACGATGGTGTCATCAGGGTCTGGATTACTTACCCAAGCTAGCGTACGCTCTAGACCTAAGCTAGGTAGTAGCGTAGTAATATAACCCGCTATGTAGCCTAAGGCAAAATCATCCGCAGACGTAAGGGTAAAGTCTAAGACGTTACCCGCTAGGTTCAGTTTGACCCCGCCGATTTCGATGGATGCAGGCCCGATGTGTGCGGGGTCTACTACTAGTGAACGAATTTTAACCAACAGTTCGTTCACGGTTTTGATTTCTTCCATTTATTAAAAAGACTCCGGATATTCTAACGCCGGGTAACCAGCGAAATTTTCAGTAAGTACTAACACTTCGATATCTTCGCCTTGTAAATACTCTACTAAATATTGTAAAATGCGTGCATTAGCCAACACCACGACGCCGTCGGCTTGTGACTCGTAGTAGAAACCATCATCTACGATCAGATCCGTGAGTTGCTCGGCGTAGTGCTCCAGTTCAGTAGCGTCTGGTGTAAGGTTGGCATCAGCCATAATCATGTTAATAGATTCGACTGTACCTTGGTCTTCGAAATCCTCAACGTCTAAATCGCGTAAGACAGCTGTTAATGGTTTACCTGTTAAATTTAGATACATAATGCCCTCTGCTGTTGGTAGTGTTTATTTAGCGTCTGGTATTAACGCTTCGTACGATTGATAGTCTGGTGCTGCACGGTCTGCCTTTATTAAGGCAGCATTGGCTTTAGTAAATAGACGTATGTGCCGTCTGACTAAACCGGGTAGGCTATCGGGTAGGTTTAATGGGTAAAAGAAATTACCTTTATAATAATAAAGGCGGCCTAAAGATCTACCGCGATACGGCGGTAGGGTGTAGATGTGGTGGTCTTCCATCACTGCTAATGCTTTACAGCGACATAAGGTACCGCATCCGTAGCTTCGGTAAATCGCTCTAGCAACTGATTATGTAACGTAACGCCTTCAGCCGCTGAAATAGTGTGCTCTAGATCGTATACATCGTCGTGGCGATCCACGAACACCGTCAGCATGTAAAAAGGGGATGTGTAAGACATCACACGGGTGGCATGGGTCTTAGTACTAGCAGCGAGTTCGGTGACCGCGATCTCACAATCACTAAGGACGTCACGGGCGAGTGTACGCAGCGTAGCCGGCGATGCCTCGCTGTCTAACCAGTGTAGCTCACGCTTTAATATAATCCCAACCGCCGACTGACTAATAGCGGTATGGCGCGTGCCGGACAAACGATGACCGATGGTAGCATCGTTTATAGCATAGCTAAAAGTAGTATTAGGTTTACTGATAGCCGTTAGTAGCTCATGGTCTAAGTAATCTGTTAGCATTTAAGTCTCCGTTATTAGGGGGTAGTTTAGACTACCCCCGGTTAGTTAAACCGTAGGATCTACGGGTATAATGATAGCGAGCGTAGCAGCAGGACTTAAGAAAAACCCTTTAAAAATACGAGCCATTGGGCGCTCAGTTAATGGTAGTACAGATGCTTTACTCATGATAATCCTCCGGTGATAATCCTCGGGATTATCACGTTAGTTGCTAAAGTGCTAATAAACTCAGTTGATACGCGTAGCGCGGTTGCTCCGACAGAGGGATAATACCGACCTCACCATCGATACGGTATTTAGCATACGGTCGATCAGACCACCGGATGTCCAATATAATCAACGCACCTTCTACAGGTGATCGGTATATATCGGTGTTGCTCTTAGCAGGGTCTGCTAAGTTACCTAACCGCATGCGAACGAAATTAAACAGCTCAACGTGATGGTATTTCACCGGGATGTGCCGTAAGACGTGTATAAACGCATCTTTAAACTCACCATACTCAAAATAGCTGTGTACGGTGTCGCCTAATTCACGCTTACACTGCCAGGCACCCCATCCGGTGTTTAACCAAGGTTTCAACGGCTCGGTAAAGGTATCAGCAAACAACTGCGTCAATACGTTGTGTTTATAAAATACAAGTTTGCCTTTAGACATTTTAATAATCCAGATACGTTAAAAGTTATCGACATCTACGCTAGTAAAATGACTACCGTAGGCTGTAGCAGCATCAATCAACATTGATTGCCGGCGGCGTAATGCAGCTTCAGTTAATACATAGGCGTCATAGCCGCCACCTACGTTATTACAGTGCTTTACACAAACCTTTACGGCATCGATAGCACTACCACCGAACCACATAACACCGTACGCAACTTCTTTAGCTGAGCCACAGGCCAGTACCGGATCATCCACACGATCCGCTAACAGCCCACCGGTAATAACGTATAATAATCCGTTATTAATATTCAACAGTAACCCTAATAAACTATTAGGTTCTTTAACTGGCACTACGCGATCTTCCAGACCCTGTACCATCCATTGGTGCAATGCTACCGCCGTAGATACAGCACCTACCGACGCGTAAATATATTGGTCGATGATGGATAAGTCCCAACGCTTAGCGACGCGTTCATGTAATGTCAACGGTACGGTCAATTTACGATCCGGGTTTTGGATAGCACCGTTAGAGCTTACTCGGTCAGCTACTAGATGCTGCCCGTCAAATGCAATAATAGTCATAACTACTTACTCGGTTATAGTAACGATTCGGTTAGATGCTGTAACGCATCGGTGGTTTGGTGTTGTTCGAACAGCGCGTTGAACGATGCCCTAATCGCGAGGTGCTGTTCGGGCGTAATAGCGTTAATGGATTTACAGAGTACCTGCCTTAGCATACGTGATACTTTGGCACGGAACACCACATGGAACATTCTACGGTGTAGCCTACGGCGGGTTTTGCGCATAGCGAGCTACTCGGCCATAGGCAGTGTGTGTAGCTCAGTGTTTAGCATACCCGTAGACTCATCGAAAGCCACGTCCGGGCAATGATTAAATACCAGTGTTGGATATACGGCGTCCTCGTAGCGATGGTAGCCTATAAAGCTACCTTCACATTTATCTTCCGTATACGGCCTTAGCCAATCGAAAAACGGTACGATATAATCGTAGTCTTTCAAATCCCCTTTACCGATCAGTGACCAGTGCTCAGCGGTATCGCAATACGTTAACGACGCTACTCGTGTGTTAGGTGTATAAAAGCTACCGTTGCCAAACAGCAACGCCCAACCGCGTGGCGCACCTAGTGCCTCCACAGCGGGGCCATCTCCAGCTACTATAGCCGTCAATATAGCCAATACATTATCCGGTAGATCCTCTATTAAATCTACGTTAACGTATACTTCAGTATAGCTACCCATGATTATTTGCTTCCTACGGGTGGAATGGATTGTTCTAATAGATACTCAGCGTGCCAGTCATTCAGCGCATCTAGAAGCTCCTTCCCTTTATCTGTCAACCAGCCCGGCACAGAACCACCGTGTTCTGTGTATTCGTGTTGATCTAGCCAGTAATAGATCATCATCTCGATACCCGTGGATGGATGTAATAATACCTGCTTGGCTCGGTAGGCTGCATAACTAGTATCCCAGTCTTTAGGCTCTTCCGCAGCCCAATCTTGGAGTAGCTGTAATGTATCACGCACGTAAGCTAAGAAAGCATCAGGTGATCCACACCCACAGAAACCGAAATGATCTATTATGGCTTCGTCGAGTGTATCGTTCTGATGCTCGTTAGCATCGCTGTAGTACATTGGCTCGCCCGGTGCGTTACACGCCAACACAATACCTAATAACGGATATGCCTTCATTTATTTTACTCCGGTAGTGCGGCAAATGCTTCGCATATCGCTAAGCATTCATCTAAGATGATAGGTCGGGGTAACTGATCGGGGTACGTGATGTTGATCACATCCGTACGACCACGTGATTTATACCACTGGACATATAAGCTAGTGGCGCCCATAGCAGGCGCCACCACAGTAAGATCTACGATAGCAGTCCACGCTTCTTCATACGGCGTATCGTAAGTACGTACTATGGCCGGGTGTTCCAGGTTACGTACATACTCACTTAGCCATGACTCAGTAGCACAGTTCCAGTTATCGGCACTGAACACACCGGTTAGGAAACCACACGTAGGGTCAGCACCACGCCATGTTTTACCACGGGCTTGACACATCGGGCAGGGTAGTGCGGGCGCATCCGGCGTTGCAATACACGCGGTATCACCGTGCATATCTGTAATTTTAAATCCCAACTGCATTGCTACCTCTACGGGTACGGACTCGGTAGTCGGATATGTTTTAGCTATATCTAACTCAGGATAGTCTGGCATTACCGACATATCCACAGGTGTGAACCCCAACTGTGTTAAGGTGTCGTGGCTGATGCCACGACACGATCTATCACCGATGTATACATCGCGGACAAACCACGGGCGTATAACGACCGGTCGATACGATCGTCTGGCTAGCCGCTGTTTAAATGAAGCCATGTTAGTGAACCTCTGGTAAATATACGATTTGATTAAACGCAGTACACAGTCTACCCAATAGTTGTGTCCGTAGTGCGTATATAAATTCACTGGCATCACCAGGGAACGGAGATACGAATTTAGATTCTAGCCCCGTAGTTAGCTCTGCCATAGCAGTACCTTCGATCTGTAAATAACCTCTGGGTAAGGACTGCCGCGTAATAGTAAAATGGAGTGGACGTAGTGTAGGGTTAGCCTTAGGTAGCCCGTGGTCATGAAACCGGTTAGCTAACTGTACGGCATTCTTGAGTACGGTATACCGCATCGCCGCGCTATCGCCGCGTGAGTCTTTCAGCACAGCGATCGAGTAACGGGTTTCGCCGTCCCATTGTACGTACACCGTGCCGGCATTGCCAACAGCTGACGCGTCTAAAGACCAGATTGCTTGGTTAGCGATTATAGCCGCCATCGACACTAGTAGTGTATTCGGGGTAGTAGGGTTCATTATGGTATCCTCAGTTAATAGTTTATTTAAACAGTCGTTCGTGTAACACCACGGCGAGTAACATACCCACCGCAGCACCTGTTCCGTTCCAGACAATCAGTGATAGTCCGTTCTTAGCGATCAGCGTAATAATAATGACATCGAACACAGCCATTAAGTAAGACGTTAGACCTATAAGAACGTATTTGTTTTTGATTACGTTCTTATGTTGGAACCCTTTCAAAAATACAGAAGCCGTAGTCGCCATTAGCGACATCAGTTCAGGACTCATTACGGCGTTTCGTTGCGGGTGTTATCGATAATACCGAAATCAGCCGCTCGATTAGGCCATATGGCTATAATAGCACAGGCTGGTAATGCTAATAACTCCGTAAGAGTAATAGGTGCGTAGCCATCAGCGTACATGTCCATGTAGCATTTGAAGCGGTTCGTGATATCGGCATCACTTAGCTTAGGCGTAGCCTTACGGACGGTGCGTGGTTTAGTTTCCATGTTAGTTCCCTGCTGTGTTAATAGTTAGGAGTAAAGGTAATTCACTCTTATTAATAATGTATAGCCCAAATTAATTGTAATAAAGGACATACTCCTCTAGTACTGGCTTAGCCAGTACTAGAGGAGACTCCTATGACTGTAACCGACGTTGTAAGGCATCCGTTAACTCTGATATTAACCGAGCATGGTCATCCACGCTATAGATCACGAATCGCTGCCCTGCATCGAATAACCCATCGTGGCTAACTCAGGCATCCAGGGTTTATCACCGAACTTTAACGGATCTTTACGGAACCGCACATACAGTCTGGTAGGCGGTAAACGATAATCACCGCTAGTAATGAGCCACGGCGGTAGCACGCCATCTGTAAATAACTGTAACTTATCCAACACACTCTGACAGCACAATATGATCAGACTGTCGGGTAACGGATCCATCGCAGGACGTGTAGTTTGTGCTAAGTCTTGTATCGACTGCCATTGGGCTTGATTATCGCATTCAATGTCTTCGGCTACTGTAAGTAAGCTGAGTAATACTTCTCTAAATAACATATTGGGCTACCCCGCCGTTAATGATATCTGACCAGTGGTATAGGTTAGGCGACTGCGCTATGTGTTCCCGTAATTCGGCATCTATCAAACCTAATACGTGCTTACAAGCAACATCACCGGTAACCATAGTCCACTCTGCTTTTACGCTCTTTACACCAGCCCGATGGCCGTACGTAATATGTGCGTGAATGACCATTGGGAACACCCCGAGCCCTACGTTACCGCTACGTACGTAGAGTGTGGTAGTATCGTGGTTTAGTACGGCTGCATTAAAGCATTTATTAATTTGCTCGTATACAGCCATGGCTATAGCTGGCGGTAGATTAGCCGCTACTATGTCGCTAGCTACACGGATAGGACCTAGTGTAACTCGTTTATAAACATAACAGCCGTAGTGATCTATTTCGATCGACTTAGCTACATGAAATTCGTCTAGTACTGGGGTGTCTACGGTAGGGATTAATGCCTTTAGGCATTCCAATGGCGTGTGTAACATGTTGTTAGTCCTGTGTTAGTGGTATTAGTTTTGGTTTATAGGCTACGCAGCCGAAGTCAGTTTTAACCTTTAGTGCTGCATGAAAATCGGAACCGTCTTCTACAAACGCTAGCGCGTCAGTTGGTACACACTTACGCGTCTGCTCGTGGTGCTGTGCATAGTTACACTGATAGAATCCAGTAGGAACATTGAACTGCCATTTGGTGTGATCGTCGTCGTCGGTCAACTCGATGGTGTGTTCGTCACCTAGGTAGGCACAATTACCACAGGTCTTAGTTAGAGGTGTGATTGGCGGTAATGTCAATTTGGCCAACATTACTGGATTGACTAAGTCCCAGGTAATAATCTGGCATATAGTCACCTGTCCTTCAGTACCAGTTAACGTAGTAGCACGCAACCCAAACTCTGGATTACCTAACTCTAGATACTCGCGTAATACATCGGCATACGGTCCAGATGGCTTAACCTGACCGCGAACTATTACGACATCGGCTTCTGGCTGCTCTAATCTAACATTGATTAACTGACCCGCGACCCGTGCTTCAGCAATAGATGTATATTGTTCGAGGTATTTAAAAATCGACATACTGGGGTCACGCGGCGGGTGGCCTAGTTCCATACGTAGGTTATGACGGTTTGCGAACTGCGGATGCTTTATGGCATTAATTACAGCATGCGCTGGAGTTTGGTTAGGATCTAAGCCATGTTCAACGTATACACCGAGTACTACGTCATAAAAGCCATCTGCATCAGGCAGTATTGGGTTGGTCATATTACAGTCCTCTTTAGGGTGTGAAAAAACTATCGGGTTGAAACCATGGGTCTATATTAATGCCATCTAACTTAATAATGACATCTTGCCTAGGTCGCGTGCTACGAATAATCAAGTGTCTCACGAATTGCTCAGGATCCCGTAGCTGGTATATTAACGTAGCCTGGTTGATCTCCACGGATAATAATCCTGACTTAACATAGATCAATATAGTCAGGTTAATATTAACACCGTTAATAGCAGCCACTAGGTTGATTACGCGGTGTGTGACGATAGCGGAGGCTAATATAGGTAAGCCACGACCTAAATAAACTACGTCTCCGCCGCGTTCCTCTAGCGCGCTAGCGATGATTCTAGCTACGTCACCTGAGTCATTAGCATACGGTGTAATTAAATTACACCGCGGAGTTTCCGTAAACGGCGTACTCTCGACACGCGGTAGCTTAAGCTGGTCGTAAATATATTGCTCGTCTAGCGCCAGAAACATAAAAATCTGAGCAGTACGGACGATGGCGCCTTTATAGAGTCGAATCATAACAACACGCAACATACGGTCACTGGCTATGTAACTAACAGCCACTGCCAGCGTATGATCAGGTTGTCGGATGTCCATGGACTCCGTATGATCAAAGCTAAATTTGACATAGTAGTCGCTGAAATGATCCACAGGTATTTCTACCAATACGGTCTTATCCAGTACCGCGTAAACATCTTCTACTGTAAAATGATCCGGTATTAAGTTCAGGTATTTATTTATTATGCTCATGCTAATATCTCCCATAGTAGCGTAGACTGATCGTACGATCAGTCTACGCTACTATATTTAGTTTATGATGGCTTACGATTAGCGATCACGTAATGATGCGGTCGTGGGACGCAGGCTACTGTAATACCTATAATAGCGTGTTGATCTACCGTAACCGGATTAACCAGTACCACTACGCTGTGTTGGTCAGTGTTAGCTATCGGACGTATAGTAGATTCGTGTTTACATATACTATCCACTGTATTTAGTATTAGCTCCGTTAATGATGTAGCTAATAGAGGTAACGTGACTCTAAAGTCACAGCCTATCACGCCTTCGCTACGCTCCATATTAACCGTAGGGTGGGTATGCACTATTTCACTGAGCGACTTATGCAATAAGTACGCTAGAAATCTGGCGCGCGATTCGGCCGAATCAAGGCCTCTATAGTCCGACATTATTAGTAACTCCTAGATCCGATAACCATGCTAGTTCTTCCAACACGTCCATCGTTAAGTCGCCGCAGGCTGCTACTACGCAGTCATACCCGGGTGTTACACCTAGGGTAGAATCAATATCCGTACGGATGACTAACTGCCAGTGCGCTATACCTGGGTTATCACGACGACTAGACACTAGTTCAATCGGTATACCGCCGGAGTATTCATTACGACTACCGTAATAGTATTTACCGCGTATACGCATATTACAGCCTATGCCATACGCATCCCTGTAGAGACGAGTCAAAGCTGTCGCTAAGGTAGCGAAGATATCCTGCTTACTACCCGCATTACCCACGTGAGTTCTAAGCATAATGCCCTTTACCTCACCTACATCAGTTATTTGTAGCATTAGCGTCTCCCGGTAAGCTCGATCCCTGCTTTATCCATGTACTGGATAATTTCGGCATCGATCATTGGGTTTGTGGGACGGAGGGTAATATTAGTTGACGGGTCTTGCGTGCACTTCAGTAAATCGTCTAGTGCTAGCTTGCCTTGTCGCAAAGCAATTGCGTGCTTTTCATCATGGCTATACGGGTAGCGTGACGCAGTCATACCTGCATAGATGGTGCTATAGATTGAGATCAGCTCATCGCGCGGATATAACGGTTCCGGGGTAGGCAGCGGCCGTTGTAGGTCACTGCGTGTATACCAGGCGTAGCCATAAGTCCAGTAGGTACGGTCATAAGTCCAGATGCCCGTAATACTTATTAGGCTACCGCTACAGACCGGGCATCCACCGTCTAACGGCATGTCGTTAATGTGACCTGGCAGGTCACACGTAGGACAGTAACTTAGTAGCTGTGGCACCTCGTTATCAAATAGTGGTTGGTATCGTTCCATCGTAGCAGGCGTAGGTATAGCGCCGTGCTCTAATTTTACTAAAGCCATAATAGTTCCTGTTGTTAGTAGGCTAGTGGGATTACCCCACTAGCCAGTTGTTGTTTAATAGTTTAGTAAGGATAGACCCGATCTATCCTTACCCCAATCTTACTAAAAGCCTTTAATAAGATCTGTTGCGATGTCGTCTACGCGTTGTTGATAATTAGGACACACGCCATTAGTTAGGTAACTATCAAAAGACTCGTCGATATCTACTATAGAGCCACGTGTGTATCCTACGGCTAAAACCCCAACCATCCATGCACTAAAACCAGTGATAGGGTTATAGATGATGTTTACACCCTGGCCAGATATAAACGCGTGCGCGCGTACCGTCTTTAGAAACTCATCTTTAGGTACTGACTTGGTTTGAAACTGCATAATTACTCCTTAGGCATTACCATGCCGTGTAATAAATCAATTAAAGTACCGGGTGTAATACCCGCCCCGCTGGCGCATTTATGACCGCCCCCTCCAAACGACACAGCTAGTCGCTGAGCTAAATCAGTACCTGGCAGACCCCGGAACGATAAACCAAATTTACCATTACGATATCCTTGGATAGATAGTCCAACCTGCGTGACATTATCAGGCAGGCTAGCTAATGCATGTCCTACTTCAGACCGTATGCTAAACGCCGAGAAACACGCGGGTATATTAACGAATTCACTATCGATCGGTAGCGTTACATAAAACACACCGTCTACTGCTTCAGTTACCGCGCGTTCCCGCATACCTAATATTAATAGGCCTTCCTCCACGTAGTCTTCGTAGTCAGCATCCCAGTACTCATCGATGGTATCTAATAGTAAGAGATTAGATTCAACCACTAAGTCCCAATTCATCTTAGATCGTAGATACTCATTAACGGCTTTGGAGTCCGGTAATGCATAATGCCACAGATCACGATCCTGGATGTATTGTAGTAACGGCGGTACCGAAGCATGGTGTCGGGCATCCGTTAGACCGCTATGTCCGCCTTTACAGAGATTGGGTATTCGTGTTGAATTCTTAGCCAATACTAGTCGTGAGAAAAACTCCCAAGCTAATACAGCGCCAGATTTAGCCATATCGAAGTGAGCAAACTCTAAACCCTCTAGCGACCGCTGTGCCGTATCGTGGTGGTCAATAACGTATAACGATTTGGCTTTCGTGTGCATTTCCAGTAACACTTCACGCGGATAGCTAAAGTCCAAGATATAGACATCACGTCCGGTTACATCAGGGGGCATATGTCCGTAACTCGCCGCGTGAGGCTCTACATCCGGCATCCACTGCTTAGCAGCCCATAATGCCCCTAAACCATCCATGCAGTTGGCATGATAGATTACTAAAGGCGGTACACCTGGCGTAGTAGGTTCACACCCTAAGTCAGCTAACTCAGCGTATAGCACATCACGCACGCGCCGGATTTCGCTAATCTGTTCGTCCGTCAGACTACACCATTGCAGAATAAATCCATCGACGCCGAAATCGTAACTATACTGACCATTTACCCCCTGTACGAAATTACAATCACATGCTACCTGCATCATTTCAGCGGTAGTAGGACGATGTCCGGTGTTCACCCACTCGACTAATCTATTATCTACTGCGGTCGGTAGTTTACTATTCAGTGTACGGTATATAGCCAACACCCCTGGGGATATCGCTATTTTAGATTCCGTAAAGTTAGTAACTAAAGCTGCCTCCCCTAATTCGATCTCACGAATCTGATCGTCAGTTAAACTATTCCAACTGAACACGAACGTATCATCAGTTAAACTATTCCAACTGGACATGAACGTATCATCGACAGGCGCGAATTTATACTGACCGATAGTACCCTGTATAAAGTCAAACTGTACGGCCAGTAAATGCAATTCGTTAAACGATGGCTTATAGCCCTGCGTAGTCCATATACGCAGCGTCTCTACGACCACTTCCGGTAACACACCATCATACACCCGGGTCAGCAACTGCCGTCCTGAGTTGTAGTTTAGCACAGCCTGGATGTAGTTCTTCGGTGGTCGTACCTCACTAGGCGCTTTATAAGTCGATGCACGCACGGCTCCCTCAACTGGTGCTGATCCAAAAGGCACAGTAGGGTCTAGGTGTTTAGAAGAATAATGCTGCTGTAACAGCACTGGCGAAATAGCCGCGATATCTGCCTCTAACTGCATAGCCCGTGCAGCTTCGATCTCAGCATTGGTTAGATTATACCACGCTAACCGAGCACCGGCCTCATCCGATAGGTCTACGAAATACGTACCCGTATCACCCATCCAGAATCCATCACGCTGAGCGAGTGTATGTAGTGCGCCAACGTAAGCCTCGTAGCTAAACAAACGTTGTTGTTCTAAGCGGTCAACGTCAATAGGCGATAACCACGTTAAGCATTCGCGGATAATCATTGGTAAGCCGGAATCTAAGGTGGTAGTACGTTCTTTATAGTTAGTCATGATGCGTATCCTTTGGGTCGGTGGTAGTTAATGGCGGCCAGTCGCTAAGGCGTCCTGACCGTAGGTAATTCTGATAGGCGATATTGATACTAGGGCAGTTACTACTGGCCGAGATTGTATTTATCATACATCCCCGGCTAGTTAAACGATTACAACTCTTACGCGGGCATCTAAATAAAGGCATCCCAGATAGTGGGTCTAAATCAGGGTCTAACATAGCTATTCCTTAGGCTGTAAATAATCACTATAGTGACGGTAAATAATATCAGCCAGATCTACTTGGATTTCCTGTTGGATGTCTGTGTCCACGTCGTCTAACACGCCGCGTCTATCGTTTAGATTATCCATTACTGCGGCAGCCGCATTATCGGCTCTACGGGTATCACTAGGATCTATTAACTGAGCCGCTAATTGAGATCTGACTGCTACCCGCGTAGCTTCATTATCAATGCCGCTTAGTATCGCAGCATCTGTAAACTCTTTGATATGCGTAGCAGCACTGATAATACCTGACTCTAAAGTCACTGCACCGCCTGGCGGCGTATATAGACATTCAGCTATCATACTACCCAGCCCAGCCATCGCGCCGGCAGTAACCGACATCTCATAATCAGGCGAGGCTACATCCACTACCGCCCCTATGAGCTCACTGCCAGTATCGGGCGTGGTCATTACCGTTACAGTGGCTATACACAAATCAGTAGCCATACTGACCAGCGTAGTAGCTACACAGTGCATACCGACGCTATCACACGGATGCAGCTCGCGGGCTAACTTATCACGGGTGTCGCAATCGGTAATAAAATGATTACGGAATTCTTGAGTGGGTTCAGCGTTCTCCGTGTAGTAACGATACTCCGTGCGGGGTAAGTTTAGATGGGTCTGGGCAGACAGTGTATGTTCGTCCGTCGCTAAATCATGTATTGCACTAATAACGCGATCAGTGGTCGATGTTTTAGCTAACTGCGTAACGGTTAGCGTAACTTGTTTAGGCATGTTGATAATCCTCTAAGCACTGGTGTAGTGGTGGTAGTATAGGCAAATAGCGGTCAGCATACCGACGCCCTCTGTTGCCTATATGTTTGATCAGTTTACGATGTTTGTGTAAAGCCTGACTAGGTCTATGTCGGCGTGTTTTATTACCCGGTATCTGCCTATACCATTTTTCAGGTATAGGTACAAGCTTACCACGCCTGACACGAAATGGCTTACCCTCTTTAATAATAACCATGTCAGTTCTCTCAGTTGTTTATTTATCTAGCGGCGGCGCGCAGTGCCTCCATAACCGCCTCTACGGTATACTCCATTTTAGCCATACCGATCACGACAGCAGCAGATACCTCTAGGGCTTCAGCCTCAGTATAATCTTTACGGCGTAGGTAATCGGTAATAGCGTCCCGGTCTAAAAAAGCCTGGACATTGGGGTGCACGACACCTAACGCCGTTAAACGTAGTCGGTTATAGTTTTTATAACCTAACGCTAATGCCACGCATTCGTAAGTACAGGATACTTTAGGTTTAATAGAAGTAGCTCCGTGGATAGAATCCCGTAGGTCCTGTAACCATTGTTTTCTAAGTGCCATTGTCAGCCGCCTCTAGTTGTTTGTGGTAAAATGGATTCCATTCTTTAGTAATGTCCAGTTCTAGACAGCAGGTATTAGATAACCAATCTGTAGGTTCATCCTTACCTACCTGATGGGAATCTTGAGTCTGCACCAACCATTGGTGCGGTACAATATGCTGCATCTTATCTAGGCAGCCGTTTTCGATTAGGAACCTGGAATAACACCCTATCCGTAAAGCAGTTACTGTGTCCGTAGTAAGTCCGTCGTAGCGTAATACCACGTGTACAGTCTGGCCGAGATCTACTGGACACGCCCCTAAAGGGTTTTGTGTCTCGCAGAATATGGCCTTAGCGGAAGTTGAATATTCCGTATGACAGACACTGCATTGATAGGTGTCCGGGTGGTTAATGATTAACATGTTGGCTCCTTACTGTCCTCACCGCGCATCAGTCGACCGTAGGCATCGTGTAGACTACCTGACACTACGACAGCTTTTTCCAGATAGAAGTTGTTGCCGTGTTCTAACGCGTCGGCGGTACGTTCGGCATCTGTATTAACGACTAGATTATAGGACGGGATATCTGGGCTATTGCCATCGAGTGTAGACAACAATGTAAACACAGTTCTACGGCACCGTTCGGCCGTAGTATGTCCCGGCTGGACAGCCCAGTAATCGGCTATCGCTAGGAACTTATGCAGTAGCTGGTTACGCATCTCCTCCGGCGTATACGCACGTGATACTGAAGACACTGCCTGACTATGCGTCTGCACCAAATATTCGGTAACGCCAGCGTAATCCATAACCAATAGACCATATAACCGACCATTGGAGTATACGTTAGCTGCTTTTATGGAAGTAGCGCAAAACAGCACATTACACATCAATGCACGGTCTTCAGTTTGCGTGAACGACCATTGCGTCTGGTTAATCTGTCGGCGTAACATCGAGATTGGTGCATCGATCATTAATGATTTAGCCTGCTCGAATGAAACCAGAGGCAAGTTCGGATCAAGCTGTATATCGGTCATGGTAAATAGCCCTTCTGTATATAATCGGAACTGGTAATAATACCGGTATTGGTGTTGTAGACCTCGTACCCCATAGACGCGGCACTGGTATGGCGACTGACGATGTCTAATGCTACGGTAGCACTAACGCCAGCCCACATAGCGCCTAACGCTACTTCACTACCTGCGCCAACGGCCATTGGCGTGCTTAACACCACGTCTGTTAGTACGGTGCCGTATAGCTCCAATAATCGTTTACCCGTAATATCGTAGATTAGACCATAGCTACCGGTTGGGTTAGTTAGTTCAGGAACTGGCCTAATTTCACGCTCATCCGTGCCGAGTAGGAACTTAAGCCAGTACTCAATTAGCCGAATGTCTGAGCAGCTACCTGTTAATGCATAGGCTATGTGAGACCCGCGTTCTAAACCTAGGCGGTCGCATACCGAATTACGCGGCGCTAACCGCTTCAGTTTATTAGAGGCCTGACTGGTTACTACGCCGGTGGTTATCCCACGGTCAGCCACCAGAAATAATCCATCGAATGCAATAGTGGTCATTATACGTACCTCGGTTAGTAGGGTGGCTAGCCACCCTAGGTTAATTAATCATCATCGCCGATTTGAATAGTCGCCGAACCAATGTCACAGTACCCTGGGTTAAAATCATCATCATCCACCGTGTCAGGCGTAGGTGGTAAAATAGGATGTACTGTAAGAAGACCTATTTTAGCAGCCTGGTCAGCTAAGGTTTTATATTCACGTAACTCGTATAACCCCAAACCGATCATTAAAGCCAACTGCGATTCACTGCACACCGCTAAGTCAAGATCAATACGATAGCCATCTAACTTAGCCCGCTCGTCGTATATAAACTGCGGCGTGAAACGAAGAGACAATGCAGTATCATACAGCTGACCCGACTGACGTAAGTGACCGCCTGATTCGGGTTTGATCCATTCCAGATAAACCCCTTTAGCTAAATAGTCACGTAGTACGGCATAGAACTTAAATAACTCACCGACACCCGACTCTGACGCAACTAAACTAATACCAAAACCCGATGGCGTATAGTAAATATCCACAGGCACGACCTCAGACAAACATTCCATAATACCTTTAGCTAACGCCACACGCAACGGGTCAGCGTTGATTTGGAATTTCTTAGGCATTACAGTACGTTTATAGAGTGCTACGGCTACACGTGGTGTCGCTAGCATACTGATATCAAACACCGGCGCTGTTAGCTCATCCATGGCCGGCATCGGGCTACGGTTAACCGTAGTAATACCGATGTCTATCGCACGCGGCGTAGATTTGATTACCGTCTTAGGTTCTTTAGACATACCGCCAGCTACGACTAAAATATCACGAGACGTACCGCCACGGATTAATTCATTAATAGCCTGAAACCCAGTGCTGTCTGGCGCACTAGTGAGTGATTCAGTATCGGTTGGGTGCGGGGACAACACGAGTGCCGAGCCTGCTGCTAATAACTGTTTGTCGTGGGCGGCCATCATCTCCTGACGGTGCGTACTAGGTATCGGTTTAGATTGAGCATTAAAAGCTTCTACTACGCCAGGACCATACTCGACTGTACCAGGCCAGGCACTACGGCTAGTCAGACTATCCTCTGGGTATTTGGTGTACACCGCATTTAACACGTTAACGATAGCCTCCAGCGCGTGTGCGTGTGTTAATTTATCCGTAACGCCTAGCTCTGCTATACTCGTAATACCGGCGATAGGCAGCCGCTGGTAGCGTAGTTGATCGTCTACGTAATCCCAGTCGCCTTTTGCTTTAGGCTGAATCATAGCAATGATAAGTGCCGCTTTACCCATTAGGTTGACGATACGTTCTAACGTACGGGGCGTCACGCCAGCGAGACCATATAACACGGGTAATGAACCGCAATACACTAAAGAGCCGTCGTATGACCAGGGATTTAATAATGCATTGGCGCGGGCGATGACAGTAGCAACTGATGGCGTAAATAAAGACATGGTATTATTCCTAATAAGTGATAGTGGTGTTACATGTTAATAATGTATACCTATTATTTTATACAATAAACCAAAAAAGAAAGGCTAGTAGAGATGGGCTTAGCCCATCTCTACTAGTGTATAATTACCCTAACTGCTCTACAATCCCCACCATATCAGACATCAACTCCTGTAGCGATGGTGCGTTGTGCGTATAGCTCCCGATAGGTGTGTCGGGGTACCACGTCATCGACCAGACTTTGTCTGCTGCTAAAGCACGCTGTAGTGCGGCATCGTCTTTGAAATCATCACGGTCTAAACCCATGTCGTTTAGCTGCTCGGCTAACGTAGCTAAGCTCCTCACCCATACACCGTCGATAAGCTGACTCTGCTCCATCGTAGTAGAGTCATGCTCGTAGATATCTACGCTAAGATGTTTAGGGAATACCCACCGCACAGCCTCTAGACCATAGCCTACTGCACGGAGCTCCGGGATAGTTTCGAGCCGACGCCAGGCTAACGCCAGAACCCGAGCTAAAGTACTAGCCCGGTAACGCAGTACTTTAGCCGGAGCCTCACGTGTGTGTAGTCCTTTCTGAGTATAGGTTAACTCCCATAACTCGTTTGAGGCTACGGCGTTATTAATATCGCGATTATCCTCGAACGAAGCACATAATGCTTTACTGCTCCAGTCATTATCGAGGAGCACTGTGGTGTACGAACCCGTATGGTCGTTATGGGTTAGGTTAATGGCGTAGCCAGGCACCATTAAGATGGCGAGGCTATCCGGGCCAGACGCTGGAGTGGGGTTGTTATCAGTCATGTTAGTAGTCCTATGATTTACGGTACAAAAAAGAAAGGGCTAATGCCCTTTCTTTAGTTTAGATTAAAAGCGGATGAATGCTTTATCCGCTTCGGTGATGTCAGTGATGTTAGCTAGCACCGTTTCCAACTCCACCCGCGTTAACGGGTGTGGTATATAAGGCTCAGCCAACGTCGCCCGATGATACATAGTCGGCAGCGTTAAATGTGCATTACGTCTGGATACAGCCATTAACAACGTATCACCCGGTATCGCACGATACCAGCCGTCGGCATCTGCTGGCAATAAACGGTTTTGACGGATGATGAGTTTGTGGAACATCATTCCGCGACCGTCATCACCTTGACGCAGGTGGAATAAATCCGCCATTATGTTACTCCTGAACCATGTTTAAGAATTTATCAACTGCTGACGGCATTACTGCCACACTACGGATAGTGTGGTTAGTCCAGTCGGCTAACACGCCGACCTGCATACCAGTTTCTAGCGTGTACCAGAATGTCATGTTTACCCGGTTGCTGGTAGCATCGCGTATCACGTCCAGACCAGGATGATCCACTACCTTGATACCGTTGACTTCATCAATGCCATTTGCTTCAAGCTCTACCAGCCCTTGCTGCATGCAGTCTTCGAACACACTACCAGGCATCGATAGTTCGGTGTACGTCAACAAACCTATGACGTCGGTGATGATACCACCGTCTACAGGTACGCATATTGGAACACCCGGTTGTGTGTCGTCAGTGGTGTAATCCACTAACACAGTACTGCCGAACCCGTCGATATCACTAATGTTGTTGTACATGAAATCAGATGCAGTTGCAACTACTTTGGATAAGTCGATTTTGTTTAAAGTGGTCATGATTGTAGCTCCAGCCTAGTTAAAGATAAGTGAGTAAAGATAGGCTTAGTTCTTGGCTCACGTAAATAGTATATATCTGAAATAAAATGCAGTAAAGGGGTAATCGGGTCTAGCGTAGCCAATGGCTACGCTAGACCCGTGTAAGTCATCTTTAAACAAAACCGTACCTGGCTTAATAAGCTAGTCCTTAAACGAAATCCCTAACTCATCAGCTGACCGACGTAACGCTAACATTTTAATTACGTTAGCGTATAGGCCATCGGGTCGGCGACTAACGTCAACACGATAGGACTCTACTAATAGCGATATGTCTTTACTTCCAGGATCTGCTAACCCAGGCACCGGTAACCGCATCAACATCAGCCCTAGGACTTTATAAAACTCAATACAGGCATGGGCTGCTGGATACCCGGCCGTAGCTGCTACTAACGGCAGGATATAACGCTGGATACGATAGTTCTGCATCCCTGGTAACACGGTTTTCAATTTAGGACTATTGGGATCTACTACACTACCTGTTAACGTTAATAAACGGTAACACGGCTCATCTAAGTCGGTGAAAAACTTCGTGGTTAATATCAACTCATAGCCTTGCTTAACCCGCACACAGGGTCTAATCGTCAGGGTAAGTGACTCCGTAAACGCAGTGCCTAGTGCAGCTTCGCAACTTTCTAATAGGTGTTCAGCGAACCAGGCTAAATACGCGTGTTCAGTATCTATTAAGCTTGTGTAACAGGTCATGTTAGTAGTCCTTATTGTCGGCATGCTAGTGGGTGTTCCCACGGCCGTAAATCGGTCGCAGGTTGGTACGGTACGGCTACCTCGATAGAAGGTTGTGCCTCTAGTACCTCTCGTAGTAAATTACAAAATGCTTTTAGGTGTTTAGGGTGTTTAGGATATGCGATACCGGTAGCATCGCGCCAGCTCCAGTAAGCTTCCTTACTAAAGTTAAGATCATAGGCGAGATAGTCAGTTATCCGGTTAGTGTTATCCGATAACAACACCTCCGCTAACAGAGGTAGTAAGGCGTGTTTAGAATTAGACCGACTGGCTAACCATCTGTAGGCTTGCACTTCAGTTAATCCCGCTTTACGGGCTAGACCTAACTGACCACTGCGCCATATCGCACTGGTACGCTCACAGTGCGGTAATAGTACAATCTGTCCGACGGTGCCTATCCGTGTACCGCCTATGTAAAGGCAAACCCAGCCACCGCGTAATACCGGTGGTGTAAACTCGCCTGTGTAAATAAACTCTGGTATTAGTACAGTCTCACCGCGCGCTGCGATATCATCGAATATCGAAGCCTGTATGCCGGCTAGGTTGTGTAAGCGTTGTTTGCCTTCAGCAATCGCTAATGTATTAGTGGTGATCATGGTGTTGCTCCGGTAATAATAGTAACCTCTTATGTTATAGGCATTAGACTTAACATAAAGGTATTGATGATGAATAAACACTACATCCCTGATTTATCATTGGAAGGTGTGATAAATGGTAAAAAGGCACGAGAACTGGAATATACCATTTATGCCAAATTGAAAGACTTTAGTCAGCTGGAGTCGGCACCTGAACGGGAACTACACGAACAGTGGCGGTTACCGCTGGCTAAAGACGGAGCTGTGAAAGCTCGGTTACGTTTGATTAACAATAGACGTTGGACTATGACGACTAAAGCCAAACGCAACGGTATGATTGGCTGCGAAGAAGTAGATGCAGATATCCCAGAAGATCTATTTAATCATTTACGTGAAATGGCCACCCACGGCTATAAGAAAACACGCTATAGCTTTCCTATCCCTAATAGCGACCGTAAATGGGAAATCGATACGTTCATGGATAAATCTGGTCAAACACATCCATGGGTTAAAATTGATTTAGAGGTCAACGATCCTAATGACCCTATACCTGATTTTAACTTGGACGTAACCAGTTTTATTATCGAGCATCATAAATCAACGACGCCTGAGCAAGAGCGATTTATTGTATCACTCTGGGAGTCGGAATGGGCTCAAATAGATACCGTTACAGTATAACTCAAAACTACGGTTAAGCGGTTAATCCCGCTTAACCGCTATGCGGATTTTAAAACACTATGTTAGCACACATCAAACGCGCTATTGGGTACATCACAGTACGCGAGCGCGACGGTATTATTACCGTATCCGGCATTCCATCCACAACTATAACTAGTGACATTAAAAAACAATGGCAAACTAGTCGTATTAACAGTCAGTTATTTATACGGATAGACCGATCGGAGATAACGCTCCCTTCCTTTTTTGCGGTAGAGTTCGAGTTAATTGTAGCACGGTTACTGGCATCGCCTGCGGTACGTACGAACAAACGTGCACTACGCCAGATATTGTTCGAACTACAAGAACAGACTTGGCTTAAGCAAGTAACACGTGACCACCCGCCGGTATTAGACCTTAGTTGTTTGTCTGAGATCAAGTTTGATTTACTAGAGCACCAGAAGGCATTCTTAGATAAATACAACTATCTGAAACCACGGTATGGGTTGAAGGGTTGTTTGTTGATGGTGCCGCCAGGCGGCGGTAAGACGATTAGCGATATCTCAGTAGCGGTTTGTGCCAGGGCTGAACGCGTGATTATCGTTAGCCCTAAAAACGCAGTGTATGACGTATGGCGTAAAACCCTACTGAACGATATGACGGTACCACAGCGTGTGTGGGTAGCAGCAGATGATAAGCCACTGGATCTAAATGCACGTTGGTTTGTGTTCCACTACGAGTCACTGGAGCGGGCTATTGCCTTAGCACAGCAATCTACCGGGATGCGTATTACGATTATCTTAGATGAGTCGCATTCATTTAACGACATTAAATCGCTACGCACCGAACGGTTCTTGGACTTGTGCACGATAGCTAAACCCACGGACATTATCTGGGCGAGTGGTACGCCGATTAAAGCCTTAGGTTCCGAAGCGATTCCGCTGATCCGGTCTATAGATCCTTTATTTACGCCAGATGTTGAAATACGGTTTCGTAAGATGTTTGGACAAGACGCCTCCAAAGCTAATGAGATATTAAACTATCGTTTAGGACTGATATCGTTCAAAGTCCCTAAAGCGACATTTATGTCTGATAAGCCTATCATGGAGGATCGGTACATTAAAATGCCTAATGGCAATGAATTCACATTACCCTTTTTAAAAGATCTAATGTCCGATTTCATACGTACCCGACTGGACTATTACAACCGTCTTAAACCAGAGATCCTACGGTTCTACTACGGCTGTCTGAAAGAGGACTACGAGCCTACTATACGCGGTGAGCAGGAAACACGAGCTTATCGGCAGTATCGAACCTATATCTCGATATTTACTACGAAGGGATTTGATGCTAGGACGATGATGGACGAAGCCAAGTACTGTAACCAATACGAACGTAAGATCATTATACCGCGACTGCCTGTAGATAAGCAGAAACAGTTTAAGGAATATCGTACGGTCGTCAAATACGTGGAGTTGAAAGTCAGAGGTGAGTGTTTAGGCCGTATATTGTCTAAGGAACGTGAACGATGTCACGTAGAAATGATTAAGCATATTGATCTATCGACAGTCATCGATAACTCCTTAAAGAAAACGTTAATATTTACTAGCTACGTCCAAGTAGTGGATGCTTGTGCTAGTAAATTACGTGAGGAAGGTTATCAACCGCTAAAGGTATACGGCGATACCAATAGTCAACTACCAGCTATCGTTAAAGAGTATCGTGAACTAGTGGATGCTAATCCATTGATCGCCACGTATCAATCTTTATCGAGCGCAGTACCTTTAACCAATGCTAACACGGTGGTGTTCTTAAATAGTCCGTTCCGATACCATGAGCAAGAACAAGCGATTAGTCGATGCTCTAGGATTGGCCAGGATACCCAGGTGTACGGTATTCGGTTCTTTCTAGATACGGACGGGATACCGAATATATCCACACGGAGTGAAGATATATTCGAGTGGAGTAAAATGCAGGTGAACCAGATACTAGGGACTGACCTACCCGAGGATAACAACCTCGGTTTAGAATCCCTTAGCATCTATTTACCTAAAGATTACTTTACTAAACCCCCGGCGATACCATTTCATCCATCAGCTAGCTGGTAGCGGGCACACCCTAGGAGCGCCGTGGCGCTCCTAGGACGTGTGCCGTTAACCGCCTATAGCGTAACCGGTGGGTTCGTCTTCGCTACCAGCCGGTAGATCATTACTAGCAGTAACTTTAGCGGAGTGGTAATCTGCACCGAAGGCCACCTCTACCCACGTACAATACCCGTGTGATCTGAGCCAGTCTTTAAGTTGTTGCCGTCTGTCGTCACCATCGGCGGACGCTGACCACCCTTCTTTAGAACCGTCTGGCGGCACCATGAAGGTGGCATACCCGTTAGTAGCTGGCGGTGAGATAGGGCTTACCCACGAGAATAAATCAGTAGCTCTAACATGCGCTTCAGTAATATCGGATTCATGGCCGGTGACCACGATGGTGTGATGACACATTACGCCCATAGCGTACTCCTTAGTTAATAATGTAAAGTTCGTAGTACAGATTTAATGCCATAACCCGGTATGTACTACGTGTGACCGGGTTTGGATGCGTTAGCCATTGATTAAAGCACCATGCTAAGCGTAGTTGATCATCTTTAATCATGCTCAGCCCGATTAATATACTCACTAACCGTAGCACCTAAACCAGAGGCTACTTGCTCACGGATATTAATATCTTCGATAGACTCTAAAATAGGCGATATAACACGCTGGTATATCTGCCCTACGACATTAGTGATCTGGTCGTTAAACGCCTCAGCGGATGATTCTTCCGGATTAATGTTAGCAATCGCCGCATTAATAACCTGACTAGCAGTAGCAGGCTGAGTGTACCCTACACCGACTTCCTGCCATGCTTCATCGCCTAACCACTCACGGATTTGTTCCTGTAGCTCACCGCCTACGTCCATGCGTTTATCTTCGTCTTTGATACCCTCTAGAATAGGGAGTACCTCTAGATCGAATATACGGCGACCAGCGACTGTAACTGCATCGTACTTAATATCTAAGTCCGGCTCTTCGGTGTTAATAGCGGCCAAGTCAGTATGGATCGCGATAGCGTTATCTACTACACGACTCGTGGACACATACCGTTCATATTCCGGCGACCGGAACTGACCGTAGCCTCCATACTCATCAGGCATAACCTTAGAAGGACGAGTGCAGCCTTCTTCTGTAATGTAGGCTACATTGTTATCCGGTAAATCAATAATCGCGTCTAAGGCCGTATCTGAGTAGATATAATCCTCAGAGTCGGGTGTGAGTTCAGGTACGCGTTCTAGCAACGCCGCTAAAGCCACGTCGCTAGGCGGAGTTTTATATAAAGTAGCATAAGCCACTTTAGCCATTACGCCTAAGTCCGAGTCATCGCCAGTAACGTGTACGTAACCTTTATCGTCCGTACGCTGGTCCCAAAATGCACCCGCTAAACAATCAGCAGCACCTAAGTGTAAAGGTTCGTCGTTAGTAGTTTGAAAACGAATAGTCATACCGCGTTGAGTTTGTGACATGTTAATGGTCTCATATTAGTGGTGGTTAATGTATACTGGCGCTTAGCGCGCCAGGTATTGTTGTAGCTTTAAAATATCTTGCTGATCTTTAGGACGGTTGAACGCTAACTTCTGTTTCAACAACATCTCAGGTGTATAGATGAACACACCGCCGCTTAGTGTGAGCTCACTACGCACCGTGTAATACTCTACGCGTATATCGATATCTAGGCCAGGGTGACTGATCGCAAACGTACCACCGAGATAACGATCCTCCATCTGTTTATACGTAGGCACTAGCTCTAGCTTAGAGCAGAGCTTTAGGAACGTACGTTCATCACCAGTACCGATATCAATATCCTGCGTATGCTCACGTAAACCATGTAGGACTAATGCTGCACCTGAGCCTACCCAGAACTCATTAGGGCGTATACCCGTTTGTATTACAAACTGACGTAACTGCTCCCGGATCATCGCAGCATCTAAACATTTACCCGTTTCCATAAAAACCCCACAGTTGATAGTAGGACAGTCGTGTGACTGTCCTACTAATAATGTATCACTGTATTTATTTGGGTTAGTAGATAAATGGTTTCAACGTATATATCTCCCAGCGCACTGGGTTATCACGATGATACGGGTTCTCCGATAACTGTACATCACCCCACCATCGTACGCCTATCTGTAGATGCCAGCTACGGTAGCGTATATTAAGCCATAAATTCGACATGATATTATTCCTATTTAATTACCACATGTTGGTTGTATTGGGCTGGCAGCGTAATAATGTTAGAAGCATCCATTACACATACCTCTACGTTAGAGAACGATCCGTGCAGTGCTAAATAATGCGAGATCATAAACAACGAATCACATTTCCGCATCTCCAAGAACTGCTTAACGAACACCGTGATATTAATACGATGTTGCTCATCTAAGCTCGGTGCTAACTCGTCTAAGTAGAGTGGATAGTGTTCTAAACCCAAGAACAACATTGTCACTAACTTAAACGCAAAATTAACACCCGCTACCTGTGCTGTAGAGCCTTCCGATATATCATCTACGTCCTGAGCCCCTAAAGCGACTGACATCGGAAACTTATAGTCTAGCTCAGCGCCATCTAAGCCGCACGCGAGTACTTTTAAATCATACGTCCATATAGCCTCGATAATGCTGTTAATATTATCAATAAAACACTGCATGAATATATTAACCTGATCAGCTATTAATCCCTCACTCGGCGATAGTTCCTGTATGAGTATAGCCCATGCTTCAGCGTCTAAGGCAGCCTCCGCTTTAGATTGCTTAAGATCATCTATTAGTGCTTGTGCTCTAACGGCCTTATAGAACACGTTCTCAGTATTCGCCAATAAGGATTGGCGCTCACGGATTAAATCACTAAAGGTTTCATTACGTACGGCCTTAACAAACTCATCAATCTGCATCGAGAGTTGTTTATAGCACGTGGTTAACTTATCCGTGTTCTGCTGTAGATTAACAAAACAGCGCTTTATAACCTCCAGCTCTTTTATCTGTACACGGTTAGCCTCTATAGCCTCACCTGTACAGTAGAGCTCGTGCTGTATTTCAGCTACTCTAGCATGTATAGACGCTACTCCTAGCTCATTGTTAGCCTGTAACGCATTATACGCCGCTTCATGCTCAGTTAGCTCTTTGGAGAGTGTTAGGTACTGCCTAGCTATAGCAGCTTGTGTAGCCCATTGTAGAGCCTCTGAGACGTATGTTTTAGGAGAGATACCTTGGTTCCATTTACTACGGAAACTATCCCAGAACACGGTTAAATACGCATAGGTAGTTGATAGCTGGGTAAGCTGCCTAGCATACGTCTGATAGACTCCGTACTCATCTAAAAACTGCACGTGCATAGCGATACAGTCGTTGGATTGCTGCTGTGCTAGCGATAGTGTTTGTAGCTTAGTTTCTAATTCAGCTATAGGCGTTTGCCGATCCCCTGCGATAAAACCAAACCCACACTTAGGACAGTTATGCTGCGTACCCGTACGTGCATGCTCCATCGCGTGCCTAAGCTTACCAATAGTAACGGCGTGCTCATCGAACTGACGTCTAGCATTAGTCAAGGCATCGTTTACAATGTTCCGCTCATTTACATTAAACCGCTGCTCACGGTTCGCAGGCATCTCACTTAACACATCGACTAAGGCTGGTATTAAAGCCTCTACCCCGTATGTGTCTGATTCAGTACCGTAATCCGCTAATGGTCTAGTTAGCTGACTGGCTAACCGACTTAGCTCTCGGCGTTTAAGACCGATCTTAAGATCGAGTTCTTCTAAGCCGTGCGTGTCTACGCGCGATAACGCTGTAATAATATCTTCGTATTTAGCGTACTCAGTATGATACACGTCTAGTCGTTGTTGCAGCCCACTTGTGTGTAACTTAACCGCGAGTATCTCATTATCAACTGATTCAATATCCGTGTAACGATCCACTGGTACGTGTGCCTTACAGATGGCTTTAGAGACTGATTCTAACTCGGCGGTGAGCCGTGTAATATTAGTCTGTATGCTGCGTTTATCCCCTACGTTAGCGTCTTTGTTTTCCATTAATAACGTCAGCTCGTCTTTAGTCTCCTCGCAGATTACCCGTAGTCTATCTACCTCATCAGGATTAGGGAGTTTATCAGACTCCTCACCTAAACGTTTAGTCATGTGCTTAGCTACGCCCTGCGCGTCTCTAAGCTGCGTCTTTAGTTTACCAAATACTCGCATCGCATAACTGAGATCATTACCGCTGAGACGCATGATCCAGTCACGGCGCTTAAGCGCAGGCATACTCGTAAACGAGGTAGCGCCAATCAGCAGTTTGAATAACTCATCATCTAGCCCAAACCACCGTTTGACTAAATCTCGCTGTACGGTAATCGTCCCACCTGGGTTAAGGTTAACTGTATCTTTATAAAAAGAATGTTCGGCTTTACGACCAAATGTAGAGGTACAGATATATACACAGCCGCCGTCTTCTATAATAATTTCTTTATAGCCATCAGGTAGGTAATCTGTCGGATTAGCGGGTAGCGGGGATAGTTCTCGCATCACACTCGACTTACCGCTACCGTTAGTGCCTAAGATAAGTTGACAATCCGCTGTCGGCGTATATTTAAAATAAGTCACGTTTTTTAATAGCAGACGTTTATAGCCGACTAGCACTAATGATTTAATACGCATGGGTTGGGTTCCTAGGTTAATACATAATGTGATCACACCACATTACTTTTTATGAGGTCTTAGTCCATGGACATGTCGTTGTTCCATATTTACACCGTGGGTAAAGCGGCTGATAACAAAAAGCCATCGAGCATGATGCTAGAGATTTATCCAATCGAAAAACTAGGTTATGTAGATGGTGAGATAACCAGTGACTTAACTGAAGATGATATAGAGGGTATTGATGCCGATGGTAAGAAATACCGTATTAAAGGTACGGTGGGTAATTCTATCGAAGCCGCTTGGATTGCTTTTGGATCTAACCGTGCTACACCGCCTGATATCCGTCGGGGCGAGCGCGTCCTAATCTGGCGATACGGTGATAGTGATGCTTATTACTGGAGTGACTGTGGTTTAGACGCCTACTTACGTCGGTTAGAAACAGTCATCTATTGTTTCTCCAATACCCGCGATGAATCTGTTAAATCCCTAAATGCTTCCAATAGCTGGTATATAGAAGTATCAACCCATAAGAAACTCATTACACTACAGACTAATAAGTCAGATGGTGAGCGAGTGGCCTATACGATGCAGTTTGATATAACTGGCGGTAAAGTAGTACTGACCGATGATTTAGGGAATCATTTCGAAATAGATAGTTTCAACAAAATCATCACTCTCCGTAATGCGGACGGCTCTATACTCCAGCTCGATAAAATGAAGCTCTACGCGTTTGCTAAAGAGTCCATTCTTTTTAAGACTCGGGATTATACGCTAGACTGCGCTACCGTAACTGTTAAAGCCAGTAAGAGTATTAGCTATAAAGCACCTACGTACGATATGGTCGCTAACTTTACCAGTACGGGTACGTTCCTTAACAACTCAATCAATATTGGCAGTACGCATACGCATAACGAAACGCAGATCGTTACAGCAGTACCACACTAACCACGGCATACTAAAGGGAGCGTACGCTCCCTTTAGTATTATGTCCGCGTATGGGACTGTACTTTAAGCAGTTGAGCAATGGCTGTACTATAGCCCCCTACGGGTACTCGCTCGTTGATAGTACGGTTTTCTACCCATTCCGTAGTCTCATACGTGTACTCACGGTAGGTAGTATCGGCTACACTCAGTACATATTTACCGTATTCGCAGTGCGCCCAATACTCGTTAAACCGGCCACTAGGCATTACCAGCGGATACAGCGGCTCTGTACCGTGTTCGTAGTAACCGGGTAACCCGGGTGATGCTACCGTCACTCTATCTACTGCCAATATAGGCGCGTCAATCACGACAACAAACGACTGCACCAACGTTAGTAGCTTAGTAATAAACGCATTAGACTCTAACTCAGCTACGGCTATACCCGCTGGCTTATAGTCCCTGTGTGTTAGCCCTAGACTACTAATGTCTATATAGTTACGTAACTCCATAACCCGTCTAGGTAATGATAAATACTCCATATTGATTTTGATAAGCCCTACGGATGCATTTAATATATCAACGACTCTATCGTTAATATGCGCGTAGCCACCTATAGACACCAGTACGGATTTATCCGTAAGATTCAGCCCAGTACGGATAACGACGGATTGCTTATAAGGGATCCCCTCTCGTAAGTGGCTTAACATCCCTTCAGTAATCGGTAGCTGTACTAAATTACCAATGTGGGCAAAACTCCATAGACCTATATGATTATCACCAGCTACCTGTATAGATCGTGCAGCATCTTTAACCATGAGGTATTCATCTATACCGTACGTAGGGTGTAGGAATCCATTAACGGTGGCTAGTACGCGGTTACGCAGCTGATCGTAGGGTACGCTAGGCTTAGTTAGTTTGGCGTCTGTAAATGCATTAAGATCACCTGACACGGTGTACGGATCGTTAGGTAGCGATCTCCCTACTATATAGCGGGCTTGGTATGCGTCTGCGTATAGTGCATCTGCTACGGCGTAAACCGGAGCCTGTGCTAATACGGGTAGTAGTGTATTACCCAGTGAGCTTAGCCATGTTTCAAACGGCAAATTATAGAACGGGAGTGATGCCTGTCGTAAGGCCGTTAAATCCACGTACATTGGATCAGGTGATAGCGCTGTATTACGTAACTCGATATGTCCTGACTGGTATTGTGCGAATAAGGTGGCTAGCGGAACCAGTGAGACGTCTACTGGTTGATAGCCAGCATTACGCCCCATCTTACGCAGCGTAGCGGATTGATATAAATACATTCTAGAGCCCTTATAAAAGAGTTTATGATATGATCTGGTCTAAGCCCAGACATAATTTTAGTGATCTGCGCGAGGAATTATATATGCCACTGCCATTCCCTTATCCCTACGATCCACTAGGTGATAGCCCCGGTAATTTAATAGAAGCCGAACTACATGCGGTAACAGCTGCTACGGCTCCTGAACAAGCTAACTTTATCGTCCCTAATGCCGCTCCTTTTTTTATTATTGGCTGCGTTATCCGCACCGGCCCATTAATTACTGATCCAGCTTTAGTGGAAGGGACTGATTACGTATTTACTCACCATTTTGTCGAAGCCAGTCAATCCCTCAACAAACTAGTGTACGGATCGATTACGTTTCTAAACCGCCTATACACGGGCAATATTTATATTACCTACCAGACATTAGGTGGCCCTTATACGTTGGATGATTACTCCATCGTCACTAACCTAACACGTTCGCTTTATTGTATTCGTGTCGTAACTTGGGCACAGATCGTAGGTGTGCCAGTAGCATTTCCACCCTTACCACACCCACACGATACGGCTGATTTAACGGGTATGGCAGATGTCGTTAATGCTATAAATGCATTAGTCACTGCGATACAAAATAATTCTGGTAATCTTAATACCATTGTAGCTACGTTAGCGCAGCATTTAACAGGCGGGGCGTCACATACTAAAGATCAAATAGGTATGGACTTAGCGCCGAATTGGGCGCCTGCTACGCAGGATGATGTAGATGGCCGTGCTACCAATAAAGTGATGAACCCTGAGATGACCTACCATGCGATTGCTCGGTTCAACACTGGCGGCGTATCGGTGAATGATGCTTCTGTATTGATAAAAGGAATCGTACGGCTAGCGACGACCGTAGAAGGTAGTGATAACAGCACCCCTCGGGATGACATCGCCATTACGCCTGCTGCGCTATGGGCTGCGCTAGCACATTTCGCTACACTACACAACCTATAAGCCTAACACCAACTTGTGAGATAATATCATGCCTGTTAATCCATTAGGCTACCCACTAGACCTTACGGGGGTAGCTCCTAGTAATTTAATTACCAATGAACACCACGTATTCAACACCGCTCCAGAACGTGTGTTTGTGCCGTCCGGTGGTCCGTTCTACACGATCGGCATGGCTATACGCCATGGTGTTACCAACGTACTGCTACAGCCTAATACTCAATATAAGTTACTGCATTTACATAAAGACGGTAGTTTACTATCCCGTAAAGAAGTCTGTGCAGTCGTGTATATTACGGATACTAATATCCCTAGTGTTAATTTGGAATATCAGCTACTCGGTGGTGTGTACGCCGACACTGCGGATAACATCCGTACGCTGATGCTAGCTAACCCAGTGGATGATACTGTTAGTTGGGGCCATATCTTTGGGCAGCCAGTGCAGTTTACACCAGCTGAGCATTTACATCACGTCAGTGAGCTCTACGGGATGGCGCAGGCAGTAGATGTGTTAGAGCGTTTACGCGTAGCCGTAGTCGCTGGCGATAGTCCTGCGATTGATGCGATATATCAGTACTTACACACTCTGATCACTAATGCGGATTATACCAGTGTAAATGATGTAATAGCGCTGATAGGTAATACGCCGTTCGTGCAGATTCAAACCTACGCGACCTATGCTGAACTACGTGCTGTAAACAACATGGTAAACAACACATCTTCTATCCACGTCGCTACGGGTAAAGCTGCATTAACGGATCGTAAGGGACGGATCTTCGTCTGGGATATCACCAGCATGGAACCGGACGATAACGACCTAGTGGTTCGCCCTAACCATATCCCTGACACGAATCCCGGTAGATTCTTATCGATTATGCAGGTAGAGGCAAATCTAAGAGATGCATTAACTACGTTAGGTCGTCGTGTAGAACATAACGGCACTATTAATGCTAACTTAGGCGAGGTCAATCGTATCGAATCTACGGATATAAACACGCTAATTACACCAGGCGATTACTGGATCCACAGTAACTGTACTAACCGCCCGACTAATTTAGAGACCATGAACCTGCGAGTATGGCGTGAATCAGCTACGGCTATTGGTCAGACCGCACAGTGTTTATACTCGACTAATAGCTACCCGCACAATCGTCAGGGTATTACGTATAGTCGTTCCTCACTGAACGGTGGGGCTACTTGGTCTGCATGGCATGAATCATTTACTGTAGCACGTGCTATCGCTAACGGGATAGATACCGACCTAGCGGTGACCAATGGTACCACGGCTGATCTTAATACATTAGTCCGTACAGGTAAGTATTGGTTTGGCGACGCCAACGGTAATGCACCGGCGGGTATATCGTGGGCTCAACTAGAAGTTGTATGTTTGAATAGCACCGACGTTATGCAGCGTGCTTTTAACATATACCTAGAAGCTTATCGCTACGGCCATACCGGTGTAAACTATGCAGGGCATACGTGGACAGCGTGGGAGTTCCGTGCTGCCCGTAATGGTGATACTAATCAACCGTTTAATATGTTGTCATTAGACCCAGTAGATATCCAACCCCGCCACGGTATTAATGCAGCGTATCTATCCACTGCATTCGCTGCGCTATGGTCTAGATTAACGGCTAACGGGATAGACGCTAATTTAGGTAATACTAACGCTATTGGACCAGGGGTCTCATTAAACGGCGTGGTAGCCGTGGGTAAGTATTTCTACGGTGACACTAACGGCGGGCCATTCCCATGGTCTATTCTAGAAGTCGAAGCCATCAATAGCACTAATGTGATACAAACTGCTTATGATGCGCATCGGCGTGCAGCCAGACATACCTACGATTCAGGCGCTAACTGGACTGAGTGGGTATTTCATAAACACTTAAATATCTGGGATGAGGCTAATCTTAACGGTGGTGATCTGGACTGGGCGTTAACGCCGGGAGATTATCATTTCACGCCTACTACCAATGGCAGACCACCCGCTAGCTATGGTTTAGTGCACGTATGGCGTGAGTCCTCGACTATCGTTTACCAGCAAGCGCAGTCGGCTGATAACCGTTCGTTTACGCGGTACCGTGATGGCACTGGCGCATGGCACCCCTGGGCTACGCTATCCGCTACCGAATCTAACGGCATAGTACGTGTAGCGGCTACTACGATTAGCGGAGATATTGATGGTAGTATACAGCTGCCCGATTATTGCAGATCTGTGTTTATTGCAGTGAACGCAGCAGGCGGCCGCGCTGGCGCTACCGGCAGTAACGGTGGTCAAGGCGGTGGCGGTGCAGCGGGCGGATATTTAAGAGTCTCTATAAAAGGGGATCTGGGCGGCTGTATCATCGAGTATCATATTCAGTCGGTTAATGGCAGCGTCGCCGTACCTGGGTATAATACCTTTGGTACAGGTGCTACTACAAATCCACAGAGCTGGTTAAAAATAAAGCTGCCGAATAGTAGTCAATATACTGCGTTGTTCACCATACCTACAGGCGGTAGCGGGGGTAACGGACACGGCGAACACGATGGTAGCGGTGTGTCCTGGGGTGGGCCTAAGGGTGTGTCCGGTGGCAGTGTACAACACCGGTTAGCGTCTAACCGTGATCTACATTACGATATCTATAGCTTAGGCGGTGGTGATGGTACGGACGGGGTATTTAACGTAGGTCAGAACGATTGGACTCAAACCGGCCATGGGGGTGAGCAAGGTCAGGGTGCTGATCAATTTGCGCTTGTTAATCCTGGTAATTACGGTAACGGCGGCGCCGCTGGTCCCAACAATACACCGGGGCAGCAGGGTGGTTACGGGTATTTATATATTGCTAATCCGTGAGGTGCGTAATGAATCCAGTTGTAGTCCACAGTCCGTACGCGAGTCGGTTGTTGCGGGGTAACTACTGGGTAACCACTACCGCTATACGCTATATAAATGAAGGGAATCAACCTATCTTTACGGTAGATATACCAGCGGGATATTTATTCCAACGGCCAATCTTACGTGGGTTAGCGAAGTGGCTATTGTCAAAACAATATATGAAAGCCATGGTAGTGTATGCGTTTTTGTGTGATACTCGGTCTATTCAGTATAAAGGCAAGCCGTTTGATATAGAGTCACGGCACTGTGAGATATTGTTTCTAGATGTCTTACTACGCCAAGGCAGCTCAGGTATTCGTGCGTTGGCATTACGGTATATATTACCGATACATCGTTTCTGCCACATGCGAAGTCCGGCCTATTTGTTGAGGAAAAATGCAGTGGAGTTTTATATAAGAGAAACCTATAAACTCCGAGGCTATTACGTATAGGGACATAGCTTAGTAGATGGCTCTTACGAGCCATCTACTAAGTAATATGCCGTTATAGGACTAACACTAATAATGGCTTTAACCATCCCAGTAGCCGCATGATAA
>Ga0209841_1000004_pt1 | contig 55516 bp, 49 predicted proteins | sample GWRWT4_30Apr14_FD_187185 | JGI IMG/M metagenome (GOLD analysis project Ga0209841, IMG submission 187185) | Sand microcosm microbial communities from a hyporheic zone in Columbia River, Washington, USA - GW-RW T4_30-Apr-14 (SPAdes) (version 2) | ecosystem: Engineered > Artificial ecosystem > Sand...
CAGTGCCGGTCGTTATCGTAGTCAGCCTTCTGAGCTGTCGAATTCCAATCATCTGGATTTTTCGACTGCTGATACGGCGTTTCAGGTCTTGGGGAATTTTCAGCAACCGCCTTCGGGTTCGCAAATTGTTATTTATAATTTTGGCTGGGTGGATGGCAGTGGCCCAGTGGCGGGTGCTAATTTGTATGCTTCTCCCAGTACAGGTGTTTTATCCCCTGTGGGAAGCCATGTGATTTCCCCCTTGGGTAATAACATTACCGTAACCGATGATGGTTTGAATGATTTGATCAGTTTCGGCTCTGGCGTACAATTTTCGTTTGCTTCGCCCGATAAACGTTTTTATGTGATTAATGGTGCGACGACCTATCTGTGTAATAGTTCTGCAGGTGAGATAAAACGCTATTCAGGTTATGCAATTCAAAGCAGTCAGCCGGTGAATGCGTCCTCTGCGCCATTATCAAGTGCATCGAGTTCAGCTTTATTGCTTGATCATGTTGAATCCTGCACATTTAATTATTCATCGGATGCCACACAGCGTTTTGGCATTGTCACTATTGAACTTACTTTGTTTGATAAGGGCGAACGTATTCGTCTTATTCATCAAATTCAGGTGAATAACCACGCATGAAAAAATCAACTGGTTTTGCCTTGCCTGCAGTGATTTTTTTTCTGATTGTGGTGGCGGGCATTGTTGCCTCTCTGTCAAAAATGGTCGCCAATCAATCAGGATCAACGTCCTTAAGCTTGCAGGGAATCAAGGCGAATTATGCCGCAAAAAGTGGTGTTGAATGGGCGGCGTTTCAAGTTGCCAGTGATCCAACGTGGTGTGCCAGCACCACCTTGAATCTAACGGATGTTTTAACCGGACTTTCAGTAACGGTAACTTGTACGGCACGCAGCAGTTTTATTGAAGGCGGCAAGACCGTTGTTATGTATGATATTTTATCGACAGCAAGTTATGGTAATTATTCAAGTTCGCCTGATTATGCTTACCGACAAATTAGCGCTGTTTTAACAACGGAATCGTGATGTGTATGTTGATAAGTTTCACAAAACGCGTGTTGTTTTTTTTAGGGTGTCTCTTGACTACTCAGTGGGTCGGGGCGGCGACCTGTCCCTCTGTTTTTCCAGCAGCCTCAACAGCCGCTACGGTACCAAAATTAACATACAGTTATCCATCGGGCACTGTGTTTAATAATTTTCCGAGCGGTGGCTTGCTTTGTATTCTGTTTTCTATTTGCAACCAGAGCATAACGTTAGCAGCTGGTGATCACTATTATAATGGGGGTAAAGCTCCGGGTATCAGTGTGACCGGTGGCCCCAGTGCCAGACTGTTTGTGAACGGTGACTTGGAGATTAAGGGAAACAAAGATATTAATAATCCGGGGAACCCTGAAGATTTGATTATTATCGTTAAAGGTAATCTTAAAATAACAAGCAACATCACTATTAATGCCTTGATTTATGTTGAAGGCACTGTGACCATCACCAGCAATGTTGTAGTCGTTGGGGCTATTACTGCAACCGGAACAATTTCACCTGGCACCAAAAGCACATTAACTTACGATTCAGCCGCAGTGGCGGCCGCAAATTTTTCCACCCTCTGTGGTGCCAGTGCACCAGCATTTGACCATTTTGTTATTTCAGTACCCGCCAATGGCAGTACCTGTGCAGCCCTCTCTGTGCTGATTACCGCCGTAGACAGCACCGGGGCTACGATGGCGGGTTATACCGGTGCGATTAGTTTGACGACCAGTAGTGCGCATGGTGACTGGGGCGTGGTGTCGGCAGTAAATAGTGTAACTAATGGCACCGCTGATGATGGCGCAGCAAGCTATACCTTTACTAGTGCCGATGCCGGCGATGTGACTTTGTCTTTGTTAAACACCCATGCAGACGTGAGCTCTGTGTCGGTTATGGATGTTGCTTCTTCTGCAATAAGTACGTCCAGCGCCATTACTTTCAGCAATAATGCCTTGAATATACGCACCAGCAATAACGATATTGTTGCTGGCCGCAATCACAGCTTTTCTATTGAGTATTTAAAGCGTGATCCTGTGTCGGGCAGCTGTGGTGTGCTTACCAATTTTTCAGGTACTGTGAATTTGAAGTTTTCCTATCAGGCGGCGGCGAGTCATCCCGCGGGTGCGAATGCGCCTGTAGTTAATGGTGTTACCTTGCCTGCTGCGCAGCCAGCTAGTGCCAATGTTAATTTAACCTTTACGTCAGGTGTATCCACTTTTACGCTGGCGACTTCAGATATTGGGCAGTATCAGATAAATGTGCTTGATGACAGCAGCGGTATAGCGGTGGGTCCGGGTGGTCCTGGTGGTAGCAAATTGCCCATCAGTGGTTCGAGTTCTATCTACAGTATTAGACCTTTTGCTTTGTATGTGACTGTGCCGGGCAATCCTGCGGCCAGTAGTGCTTTGGGCGCTGTATTTAAAAAAGCCGGCGAGAACTTTGATGTTCGGGTCAGTGGCGTGTTGTATCAGGCGGCTGATGACAGTAATGCAGACGGTCTTCCTGATGGCCATACGGATACAAATCCGGCCAATAATGCCAATTTGGCAGACAATAGTGTTGCGCCTTCGTTTGGTCGTGAAGGGGAATCCGTGAGTCTAAGTGCAGCGTTAATTCTGCCTGTAGCAGGGCATGATCCTGGTCTGGCGGGGACAACGTCGGTTGCTGCTTTTTCAGCAGGTTCTGGAGCAACAGGTGTTGGCACTCATTACGATGAAACGGGAATTATTGAGTTAAGTGCAACGATCAGTGACGGAGTCTACTTAAGCAGCACGGGAAGCGTCTATGGTCGATCGGACTATGTGGGACGATTTACACCCGCGTATTTTTCTGCCACGCATATAACGCCTACACTCACCGATGGATGGTACGACAGCAATGCAGATGGCAGCAATGACTGGACCTGCAATTTCACTTATCAGGGGCAGCAGTTTGCCTTGAATGCCAGCCCGACTGTGTCGTTAACGGCACGTAATTCCCTGGGGGTAGTGACGCAGAATTACAGCGGGGCATTTAATAAATTGAGTGTCTCTTCGTTAACGCAGAAAAATATTAAATTTGTGATTTCCGATATCACCGCTCAAACCACCACCGTGCCCGGTCTTAATAATACCGCAGCGTTGGCAATCAGTGATCTGGGAGGTGGTCTTATAGATGTGACACTGACAGGTTTGAATGATGTGCAAAATGGAATTTTTTATAACAAGGCCGCGCAGCCCACTTCTGGTGATGAGGTTTTTTCAGCAAATTACAGTATTCGTTTTTTTCAGGATTTAAATAATAGCGCGCCATTTCCGGTTTTAGTGGTCGCTAATCCGGGTGCAGTAGTGCCGCCTTTTATATTTGCCAATGAATTACAGACAAATTTTGATGACGCAACATTTTTAAATACCGACAGCAATGGTGATGGCACGGGTGATAGTCATCAAAACCTGGTTTTTCAGGATAGTGACAGTGTGTGTTATATGATAGACAGCAATGCCGACGGTGTACCTGATTTATGTGATGATTATGTTATTTCAGGCATTACCGGCACTGAAATTCGTTACGGTCGTTTGCTTATCGACAATGCCTATGGTTCTGAATTATTGCCATTGCCTATGGTCTACCGTATTGAATATTACGACCATATAACGCCCACTTCGCCCACGTCCGGTTTTAAGGTCAATGATCAGGATGCTAACAGCGTGACAATGTGTGCAGGTTCGAGCATAAGCAGCGCGCAGATCACACTAAGCGACTATCAGCTGAATCTTGCTGCCGGTGAAACCACTGTCGGCAGTGTGAGTGTGATGCAAAATGGTCTGGGTAGTTTTATCCTGACTGCACCCGGTGCTGGAAATCAGGGTTTGGTGAAAGTGAGCGTGACGGTGCCCAGCTGGTTAACTTACGATTTTAATGGTGACGGTGTCGCCGATTTCCCCAGTGCGGTGGCCAGCTTTGGTGTGTCTGCCGGTGATGATTTGCTTTTTTACCAGCGCGAAACCTTCCGCTAACAAGGCCTTGTTGTGCTGATACGGCTTTTTTAGCGTGGCATATGGCTTGCTTTTTAATTCCGCCGTAATCCGAGGTTTAAGCGCCGCTCGGCAACGCTTGCTTGAATGATTTCCAATGTCGGCACATTTGTGTGCCTGTGTTACACTTTGGTTTTTCATTTTTCCGCTTAATTTATCAGGTAAATCATGACAGTCAGAACTCGAATCGCACCTTCTCCTACGGGCGATCCTCATGTGGGCACCGCGTACATTGCTTTATTTAATTTGGCCTTTGCACGCAGTCACGGTGGCAAGTTTATTTTGCGTATTGAGGATACCGATCAGGTCCGCAGTGATGAACAGTCTGAAAAACAAATTCTTGACGCTTTACGCTGGTTGGGGCTCGAATGGGATGAGGGCCCGGATATCGGTGGACCTTACGGGCCTTACCACCAGAGTCAGCGTAAGGATATTTATCAAAAGCATGCGGAAATTTTATTGGAAAAAGGGCATGCCTTTCACTGTTTTTGCAGTACCGAACGGCTAACGGCGCTGCGTGACAAACAAATGCAGGAAAAACAGCAGCCGGGTTACGATGGTCACTGTATGGCGCTGTCAGCCGATGACGTGCGTCAGCGTCGGGCGGCAGGGGAATCGTCTGTTGTGCGCATGAAAGTGCCACGTGAAGGCCGGTGTAAAATTCAGGACACCTTGCGCGGTGAAATCGACATCGAATGGGCACAGGTCGACATGCAAATTCTGATGAAAGCCGATGGTATGCCAACCTATCATCTGGCCAATGTAGTTGATGACCACCTGATGGCCATCACGCATATTATTCGTGGCGAAGAATGGATCAGTTCGGCCCCCAAACATAAATTACTGTACGAGTATTTTGCTTGGGACATGCCGCAGTTATGCCATATGCCTCTGTTGCGCAATCCAGATAAAAGCAAACTGAGTAAACGGAAAAACCCCACTAGCATTCTTTATTATCAACGGATGGGTTTTATGCCTGAAGCGCTATGTAATTACCTGGGACGCATGGGCTGGTCCATGCCCGATGAGCGGGAAAAATTTTCCTTTGCTGAAATGGTTGAGGCGTTTGATATTCAGCGGGTGTCATTAGGCGGCCCGATTTTTGATTTGCAAAAATTGAGCTGGTTAAATGGGCAATGGCTTCGAGCTTTGGATGCCGAGGAATTTTCTCGTCGTGTATCCCAGTGGGCTTTTAATGCGGATTATTTTAATAAGATTGCGCCACTGATCCAAAACCGGGTGGAAGTTTTTACTGACATCGCACCCATGGCGGCTTTTTTTGTCTCCGGTATGTTGCCACTAAGCCCCGGTGATTTTGAAAACAAAGATATGGAGCCTGAACTGCGCAAGAAGATTTTACAGTTTGTATTGTGGCGACTGGAAGCCTTGCGACGTTGGGAGCGTGAGCGTATCGAAGCAACATTAAGCGCACTTTCGGCAGACATGGCTATAAAACTGCGTCAGCTTATGATGCCCGTTTTTGTCGCTGTGACAGGTAAAAGCAGTGCAACCCCCTTGATGGATTCCATGACTATTCTCGGGCCCGATATGACCCGTGCACGCATACGGCATGCTCTGGAGGTAATAGGTGGCGTGTCGAAAAAGGAATTAAAACAACTTGAAAAGGACTATAAACACCTGGGTGCTCAGACGAGTGAGGAAGAGCAGTCGCATCAGGATTGAGCCCGGCTTCATTGTGCATATGGGATGATAAGTGCTTGACACGTCAACAATCAGCCCATAAAATTCCGTCCTCTTTATAGGACATGGGGCCATAGCTCAGCTGGGAGAGCGCTACACTGGCAGTGTAGAGGTCAGCGGTTCGATCCCGCTTGGCTCCACCAAATTAATTCAAACTACAGTGATAGAACGCCCGTTCTGTGGCTGTACGTCTAATTAAGTCCCCTTCGTCTAGTGGCCTAGGACACTGCCCTTTCACGGCGGTAACAGGGGTTCGAACCCCCTAGGGGACGCCATTTTTTTGTGGCACTTCGTTTTAAAATCCGTTGAGAGTTCTTGGCTATTTGCCCTCGTTTTTCTGTGTTTTTCTCCGGGAAACACCGTGTGCCGTTTAAATGTTGGTCTGGATTGCGGGTGTTTAAGCCACAATCCAGACCCTTAATGATTTTGTTAGGCCGTTACGTTTTCCTGTGTGCTGATGTGTTGATTGTGCGCGAGCGTTATATTGTCAATGTCTTTGGGTTTAAGTAAACGACCAAAGGGCTCTTTGCCAAACTTGGGCGTGTATTTTTTACCATCCCAAGCAATTTTTCCGGCGATAATGGTTTTATCAACGACACCGTCAGAGCGATTGACCATTTGTTTGTGCTGGAAAAGTTCACGATAGAGCATCTGGGTGTTGGCTAACGAATTGTACTTGAGCAGCTCATCAGGGTTAATAATAACGATGTCTGCCTGTGCGCCAATATCAAGTGTGCCGGCGTTAATATTAAACATGCGCGCAGGGTCGCGGGTTAAACGTTTTACCGCTACGCTGACCAGTTCGAGCGAATCTTCAGCGGCCATTTTCAAGGTAAGCAAGTTGCCGTCGTAAAAGGCCATGTTGGTCAAATGTGCGCCGCTGTCATTGAATCCAGGCAGGGTTTCCTCGTGAAATACGAGTTCTTTGAGTACATCAGGGCGAACATTGGCTGTGGTGGTGTACCAGCGGAATTTTTTATCCCATTCTTTTAATAGATGAACCATAAACAGGGCGTCATCTTGAATGGGATTGGGGAATTTTTTGAATTCCTCTGCTTCGTTGGGACTTGCCGCACCGGAATTTCCGCCCGAAGCCTGGAATTGCAACAGACGCTGGTAAATGTCGCCCAGATTCTGTCCCTGCCATAGATCAACCGGGCAGGTGTCAATGAACATATCGCTGAGATTGCGGCTAAAGGTGGTCGGTTCAACGTGAAGAAAACGCTGCAGCCGTGCCAGATTGAAACCTTCTTTGCCGCGCATCCAGTCTTTGCGGAAGCGCTCTATGTAAGAAGGGTCACTGAGTAAGGCTCTTCGACTGTCCGAGTCTTCCACTTCGATACAATTTAACTCTCTGAAGGCTTCTTTTTCTTCCATTAAAGGTGTGGTGACGCCATCGGCATAAACACGGAAAGGCGCCGATAAAGCCTGAAAAGTAAAGTCACCCTGCATGAATTTTGAATTCAGGAATTTGCTGAATCGAAGCAGACCGTCTTTTGCGCGTTTGTTGCTGTTAAGGTCCATGGCGGCTGTCGCCGTCATGGTGAGTGGTTTGCCATGAATCTTGCCACTGGTCATAAAAAACATGGCTGCAGTGCGCAACAAATGATCGGGATCGGGTGTGCACTGCCAAATACGATTGGTTTTGCGAGTAACGTGCCCCAAGGCCATGATTTCTTTTATGCTGGCGTGCTGCGAGGGTATTTTGGCATTTTTATGTGGGTCATTGGCTAAATAGTGCAGAGGAAGACCGTCGGATGAAAAACCGATAAAACCGGTGTTCAGTGCTTCTTCGGTGATTTGACACATTTTCTGTAGTTCTGCTGCAGTCGGCTCGCGTGAAATACTGTCTTCCAGTCCCATGGCCTCGATTCGCAACATGGAGTGGGGCAACAAGACGCAGACATTGGGCCCTAAAGGCAGTTGATCAAAGTGTCGAATATAGTCAGTTGGATTGTTCCAGTGAATGGCTTTTTCCACGCACATGGCCAATACCGATTTAGGAATATTTTCTACCCGGGCAAAACAGTCGAGAATGGGGTTTTCCCAGGGTCGTTCTGCAGAGGCTTGTTTGCCAAAGGCGATCCCCAAACTGCAGTTACCATTGACAACTGTAGTGGTGCCATGTCTGACGGTTTCAGGTAACTCGGGTGCCACTTCAACTTCAAGATCAAAGTGACAGTGAATGTCAATCAATCCTGGCATCAACCACTTGCCTTTGGCGTCAATCACTTTGACGGCATCTTTTTCATCAAGGTCGATGCCTTTGGCTACGATTTTTCCATTTCGCAGAGCAATATCATATTGTTGGGCAGGTGAACCGGTACCGTCGAATACTAAAGGATTTTTGATCAGAAGATCCCACTGTTTTTTGAGATTGGCCATCATCGATTCCTTCCATGTTTTTTTTATTGGTGGTTCAGTCTAACCGAGTGTTATTTCAAGCGCCACTGCTGGCTTTATCACCGAGTCCTGCTCGTCGATCTGGCCTTCCCGCAGCCTTGTCGTATTCGGCGCGCAGCACCAGCATGCGCGCTTCCACTTCCCGCGCGTTGTGGGTATTGCGGTGGCAGGTGCGCACGGCTCAGTTCGGAAAATCTTTGCGTGAACAGACGCTCCATGCGTGAAAACAGTAAAGGTGTTGAGCAACGTGGCCTGCTCCACCTGCTTTTCCAGCCAGACGTGCTCTAGCAGCTGGTTTAGAATCCACCAAGTCCGTCCAGCTCCGGCGTCAGCGCTTGTAGGTCTTGTTCAGGTACGCCGAAATATCGGCGGACTCAAACATGTCCACACCGGTATTCGGATCGATTAGATAGGGCACCTGTACGTTACCGTGCTTGGCAAAGAATTCCGAGCGTTTGGTGTTGGGTAGCGGTTTGTAGGGGCCCAAATGGAGACGGAAATTGGAGGGGCCCACATCCGCCCGCTGCTGTTTGCCGATATTGACCAAGGTGTAGGGCAGTTCCAGTTCGCTGAGTTTTTCCCGCACGATGCGTGAGTAAGGGCTGGATTCAAAACTATACAGGGTCAGATCCTGCGGCGCTGCCAGCGAGGGTAGCGCACGCAGACCCTGGTTCTGGCGGATGGCCGTGGCCAGTTTCGAACGCACCAAGGTCAGTGAGGTGGCATGCAGCTTCCTGGGCGCGCTTTTGCCGGCATAGTGACGAAACAGATATTCCACAATCAGGTCTGCCCCACTCAGTCGCGTATTGGTATTGGAGTCCACTAGGTAGGGCACTTCGTCACTGCCGGACACGTCTTTCAATTGCTGTAGGAAACGGGTGCCGCCCTGGGGTGTCGGGATTATGCGCACGTCCAGATTCAGTTCGGTACAGGCTTCCCGCACCAGACGACATTTGGGGCAGCCTTCGCGGTCGTACAGTTCGGGCAGTTTTTCAGGCTGCTGCACCGAGCGGCTACCCATGCTGCCACGCCAGCCCATCAGGGTGGATGCAATGACGGAGCTGGTCACGTCCCAGATTCTGTTCATGTTGGTTCCCCGACTTCCTGCTATTTAACGCTTCAATTCGACAGGCGTCGAAGTATCGCCGTTTTCACCGGACGATTCAAGCGCCGCAGTCAGCATCACGGTGGTCCGCGAAGTTAAAGGTCAGTCCTGGCAGTCCTTCTGCAGCTGCGGCAGCGCCACCAGCACCTGATTGCTGGCGCAGGGCCTCGGCGCCGATATCACTGGCGGTGAGGCCGGCACTGTGCGCCTCTGGCGTCAGCCGAAAATCCAGCTGCTGTTGTAACCATCGTCAATTATCTGAATATGGAGTGAAAGCCCTTTCGTGTTGGTATTACTACCGCTTACAAAACAGAAACCAGTGATTCCGAAGAGCGTGGCACTATTTTGCCTATAGGGAGATGGTAACAACGCGCTTGCTCAAGCTCTCTGGCAAGAAGAGGTGCATCTTGCGCCGCTACTGCAATCAAAAGTCCACCGCTGGTCTGCGGGTCGCATAATAGCGAGCGTTGAACAGTTGTAAGTGGCGCAATTTTATGGCCATAACTGGAAAAGTTTCTCTGGGTACCACCTGGCAGGCAATTGTCGTTGATGTAATGAAAAATATTGTTGAAAACAGGAATGTGTGCAAATTCCAGTTCTGCGGCAACGCCGCTTCCTTCACACATTTCAATTAAATGTCCGAGCAAACCGAAACCTGTGACATCAGTCATAGCATGAATGCCGGGTAGTCTGGCGACTTGCATGCCAATGCTGTTCAAAATGCACATGCTTTCTTTGGCGATATGGCTGTCTTGCGGCTGTAGTTGTCCTTTTTTTTCAGCCGTGGTGAGAATGCCCACGCCGAGTGGTTTTGTTAAAAAGAGTACATCACCCGGCTGCGCCGTGCTGTTTAACGTAAGAAATTCTCTTTCGATGATGCCCGTAACAGCAAGTCCGAAAATGGGTTCGGGGCTATCAATGCTGTGTCCACCCGCAAGCGGGATATTTGCTTCAAAACAGGTGGCTCGTCCGCCATTGATAACTTGATGGGCGATGGCTGCCGATAAGGTGTTAATTGGCCAGCCAAGTATTGCAATAGCCATAAGCGGTTTGCCGCCCATGGCATAAATATCGCTGATGGCATTGGCAGCGGCTATGCGACCGAAATCAAAAGGATCATCAACGATGGGCATAAAAAAATCGGTGGTACTGATAAGGGCGTTTTTATCATCCAGTGCATAAACCGCGGCATCATCGCATTTTTCTGCGCCTACAAGCAGATTTGGATATTGATGTCTGAAAACATCCACGCCAATAATTTCTTGAAGTACCTGTGGGGATATTTTGCATCCACAGCCAGCGCCATGACTGAATTGGGTGAGTTTAATGCTGTCTGTCATGATGAACTCTTTTGGTCGTGAGTGAGCGTTTGATTTGAATTGTCTCGGGCTGAACAATATCTGAAATAAGTTGATATAAAAATACCACTTTGTTTTGAATTGTTTTCAGACGAGATGCATGTAAATAACTTGCCTTAGACGACAGAATTGGCCGATAATCACGCCGCCTTAAAATTGCTGGGTGTAAAAAATTGCTATTGCTTGTGACAAAACAACAATACAATAGACGCAATAAAAATTCAGAAGTTAATAGCTGATTCTTATCGTTGCTAGCCGTTTTTTAAGATAAAAGGACTTGTACGTCTTTTAAATTGTCTGAATTTAAAAGATAACTATAAAATCATGCATACAGTAATCCTTCCCTTGTGTAAGGCTTGCGCAAGTCCCGTTTTAATAAATTAAAAAATACGCATTAAAGCTGAGAATACAATTAAAAACTGGGGAAAAACGCATGTTCGGTTTTGACAGAAAGTGGGTGCTTTGTGGTTCCGCTTTATTCCTTTTGTTAGGCATCAATAACGCTTTTGCGGAGTATGCTTACAATTTTCCTGAGGCAGTTTCGCCTCTGACACGTTATATATTTGATCTTCATATGCTGACGACGTACTTGGCCTTCTGGATTATGGTGGTCATCATTGCCATCGTGGGGTTTACCATTTTCAAATTCAGAAAATCTACCGGTTACAAGGCAGATCAGGAGTTTCACAAAGGCGCCTTTGGTGTGTGGTCATGGATTCTTGTGCCCGTGATTGTACTGGGCATCGATTTTTCAATCTCAGGCCCTGGATTAAAAGCACTGGATATGGTTGAGAAAAACATTGATGCCGATCTAACGGTTAAAGTGATAGGTTCGCAATGGAAATGGACCTATGAATACGTAAATGATGATGTTGCAATAATCAGCAATCTTTTGCCACAAGAACAGGCGGGGGATAAGTATTTAAGGGAGGTGGACAATCCTTTGATACTGCCAACACACCGTAAAATTCGTTTCTTGCACACCGCGACTGATGTGCTGCATGCTTGGTGGGTGCCGGCTATTGCGGTTAAAAAGGATTCAATCCCCGGCTATATTAATGAAACATGGACCGAAATCGAGAAAGAGGGTGATTATTACGGTCAATGCGCTGAAAACTGTGGCAGAGGACATGCTTTTATGCCTATACATGTAAAAGCCATTAGCCCTGAAAAATTTGATGCCTGGATGGCGGAGGCAAAAGAAGACGAATTGGCTGAATTGGCAGATGCTCAGTCTGATAAAGAGTGGGCCAAAGAAGAGCTGATGGAAAAAGGCGAACGTGTTTTTAATACCTATTGTGCAGGTTGCCATCAAGCAACAGGTTTGGGTGTTCCTGGCGTATTCCCTGCGCTCAAGGGCGGTCTAATTGCTACTGGACCTGTCGAAGGTCATCTTAATATAGTGATGAAAGGTAAAGCAGGTACTGCCATGTCTGCGTGGGCTGCGCAACTCAGTGATCTTGATCTGGCGGCTGTGGTGACCTATGAGAGAAATGCTTGGGGCAATAACACGGGTGATCTTGTTCAACCTAAAGATATCAAAGCAGCGCGTTAATCTTGCTAAGCCAGTAAGTAAAGGGAGATAAAAATGACAACTTCAGTATTACATGACGATCATCACCATGAGGCACCTTCAGGTTGGCGGCGCTGGCTTTTTAGCACCAATCACAAAGATATCGGGACAATGTATTTGATCTTTGCATTGGTCATGATGTTTTTAGGTGGTGGTATGGCCATGCTCATTCGGGCTGAACTTTTTATGCCAGGATTGCAATTGTTCCAGCCGGATTTTTATAACAACTTGGTCACAAACCACGCATTGATAATGGTGTTTGGTGTTGTTATGCCGGCGGCAGCAGGCATGGCAAACTGGATGATTCCCATGATGATCGGCGCGCCTGATATGGCCTTGCCGCGGCTTAATAATATGAGTTTCTGGCTGCTGCCTATGGGCGGCACGCTTTTGATTCTTTCAATGGTTGTTCCGTTCTTTGGCATGGGTGCGCCCGTGGCCACCGGATGGACCTTATACCCTCCTCTGTCTATTCAGGCGGGTTTTGGTATGGATTTGTTGATTTTTACCATCCATATTCTGGGTATATCGTCGATCATGGCTTCTATTAATATCATCGTTACCATCGTGAATATGCGCGCGCCGGGAATGGACTGGATGAAATTGCCAATATTCGTGTGGGCGTGGTTTTTTACAGCGCTTTTGCTGGTATTGATCATGCCTATCTTTGCTGGAGGCGTTACGATGTTATTATTCGATCGTCACTTCGGCACCAGTTTCTTTGATGCCGCGGGTGGTGGTGATCCTGTTTTGTTTCAACACTTATTCTGGTTTTTTGGTCATCCGGAAGTGTATGTGCTTCTTTTGCCTTCTATTGGCGTATTGGGTGTTGTAATACCTACTTTCTCCCGTAAACCACTCTTTGGTTACAAGTCGCTTGTATTTGGCATGGCATTTTTAACAGCATTGGGCATGGTGGTATGGGCGCATCACCAATACACCGTCGGCATGTCAGTGGCAGCTACAAAGTATTTCATGATTGGTACTATTATCATCTCGGTTCCGGTTGGATTAATGATTTTTAATTTTATTTTTACCATGTGGCGTGGTGCCATGACATTTGAAACACCCATGCTGTTTGCGATTGCCATTATCGTGATGTTTTCGTTTGCTGGTGTGACCGGTGTAATGCTTGCCGTTGTTCCTGCGGATTTACAGTATCACGATACTTACTTTGTAGTGGCGCACTTCCACTACGCCTTGATTCCCGGTGCATTATTTGGTCTTTATGCCGGTGTGTTTTATTGGTTGCCCAAGTGGACGGGGCATATGTATGACGAAAAACTGGGCAAGATTTTTTTCTGGTGGACTACGATCGGCTTCAACCTTACCTTCTTCCCTCAGCATTTCCTCGGGCTTGCTGGTATGCCACGTCGTATAGTTGATTACAACATTCAATATACAGAGTTCAATGTTATTTCAAGTATTGGTGGATTTATTTTCGGATTATCACATTTGCTGTTTCTCTATATCATCATTCAAACAGTGAAGGGTGGAAAAAAAGCTGACAATAAAGTATGGGAAGGATCAATGATTGGCACCCCGGGACTTGAGTGGACATTGCCCTCTCCGCCGCCTCATCATAGCTTTACCGTGCCACCGGTAGTGAGATAAAAGCAGGGTCTTTTTTACAAGGTATTACTTGCGAAAAAGACCTGACTGATTCTGGATAATGACAGAAATGAATCAAAAACAGCTGGACAGTGAACAGAAAAAAAAACGAAGGAATACTTTGTTGGTAGCAACATTTGCGCTCATTGCAATCTTTGGCTTCTTCTGGCCCCTGTTTGTTATGATGTATTAATTAGAGCGTTAGGCTTGAACAGGTGAGCATGGCAGGTGGGTATTAAAAGGCATTTGATTTTATTCATTGGCGTCATTCCGGTCTTAATGTTCGGGTTGGCGTTTGCAATGTCTCCTCTTTACAGCTGGTACTGTGAATTGGCCGGAATTAATCAAATCCAGAAAAGCGAACGAGTCTCATCGGCTGAAGAGAAAAACGCATACGTAACTAAAGAAAAGTCGCAGGTCGTAGTGGGTAGGGAGATCAAAGTTGAATTTGATTCAACTATCCATGACAGTTTAAAAGGAGTGGTAACAGAGTTCCATTCGCTGACGCCGAGTATAAAACTAAAACTGGGTGAGATTGCTACATTAAGTTATGTCGTGAAAAATTCCGGTACTACACCCTTGGTTACACAAGCGATTCCCAGTGTTACTCCATGGTGGGGGACCGAGCATCTAAAGAAAATCGAATGTTTTTGTTTTCAGCAGCAAACTTTGGCGCCTGGGGAAGAGAAAAATATGGAATTACGATTCTATCTTGATAAAGACTTCCCTCAGGATATTCAATCGCTCACCCTTTCCTATACATTAATGAAAGCAAAGGAAGGTAATGATTTTTCAGGTGTGCGCTAACAAATCATTATAATTTAACGACGTTAAAAGGAAGTTTGTAAAATGAGTGAAAGTAATCAGCACTATTATGTTCCAGAAAACAGTCAGTGGCCGATTATCGGTGCTGTGGCTCTTTTTACGCTGTTTTTTGGTTTTGCATTTTGGGTGAATGGTGTTTCTGTTGGTCCGTTTATCAGTGCAGTAGGCTTGGGACTTTTGGGTTTTCTTTTTTTCGGTTGGTTTTCAAGTGTTATTGGCGAAAGTCTTTCTGATAAATATAACAGCAAGGTTGATGCGTCATTTAGACAAGGAATGATCTGGTTCATTGTTTCCGAAGTATTTTTCTTTGCGGCGCTTTTCGGCTCCTTATTTTATGTACGCGCTATTGCCTTGCCATGGCTGGGAGGAGAAGGACATTTGGGGTCGTCAAATCTTCTTTGGCCAGATTTTGCAGCACACTGGCCTTTATTAGCCTTGCCCGATGCAACGGGTTATACGCCTCCCAAAGAAGCTATGGGTGCATTAGGCATTCCCTTGATCAATACAATCATTTTGCTAACGAGTGGCGTGACGGTCACGTGGGCGCATCATGGTTTGAAAAATAATAACCGGAAGTCATTAATACTTGGTTTGATACTGACTGTAGCGTTGGGTGTGGCATTTTTTATATTACAAGTCTATGAGTATCATCATGCTTACAGTGAAATGGATCTGAAACTTCAATCGGGAATTTATGGTTCAACCTTTTACATGTTAACCGGGTTTCATGGTTTTCATGTGACGATGGGAACCATTATGCTATTTGTGATTTTAATGAGAAGTATTAAAGGACATTTTACACCCGAGAAACATTTTGCCTTTGAAGGTGTTGCATGGTACTGGCACTTTGTTGACGTTGTTTGGTTGGGATTGTATTTGTTTGTGTACTGGATGTGATTTTCGTTTGAATTATACAGCCGGTATACACGCCCAAGTGGTATAGCGGCTTTTCTATTTATACGGCCTGCTAGTCTTGAATGCTTACTTTACGATTCAAATCCTGATTAAAAAACATGGAAAACAATTCAAGCATGGGGTGTTATCCAGCCCATCAGGTAGCCGCTTATCACAAGTACAAGCAGCGTCACTGATAAGGTAACCCTGAGCGCCAGCGAGGTGAACATTCTCTTTTGATCACCTTTATCTTTTGCTAAAAAGAAGGCGCTTGAGAAAAGGCTCACCAGAACCAGAATAAGATTTATAAGCAAAACGATTTTGTACACGTTAAGATCTCAAAAGCACATTTGAACTTGCCACTATACACTGGCAGAAATGATCAGGCCATCAGCCAGCGCTAGTCTGTGAGGTTAATCCAATTAAATTTTCCGATAAATATTTTTTCTCGCCTACCAAGTCTTTATTTGCGTTGGGTATTACGCTGGTGTGTACTTGTCTTGCGCTGGGTATTTGGCAGTTGGAACGGGCAAATGAAAAAGAAGCCATTCTACAAAACATAATCAGGAATACAGAATTACCCGCACTTTCTCTTAATAGTGATGATGTATCGAATAGTCAGTTCCGGGAAGTGTCGGCGACAGGCGCTTATCTATCGGACAAAACTTTTTTTCTCGATAGCGTCATGCACGAGGGGCAGGCTGGTTATCACGTTATTACACCTTTTAAATTAAACGGAATAAATAAGGTGGTGCTGGTTAATCGTGGCTGGATCTCAGCCAAAGGTGATCGGCGTATTCTTCCTGAAATAAGTACTCGTGCTAATGAATTGCACTTAAAAGGTCATCTTGTGGCACCTAGAGCTAAACCGATGTTTATTTCGACGCAACAAGATAGCGAGCAAAATGTTCGCTTATACCTTGATATTGAACGGATTCAGCAGGCTGTTTTATTTCCCGTGTTACCTTGGGTGCTGGAATTGAATCAAGGTAGTGAGCAAGGATTGATTCAGAGCGGGATAAAAGTTGACGACAGTAAAATAACGATGCATTACGCCTATGCAATACAGTGGTTTGCTTTTTCATTTTTTGCTTTGCTGCTGTCTGTGTACGCTTGTTTTAAAAAGAGAGACGATAAAAATGAGTAATGTTGTTTGAGCGTGAGTTCTTTAATTCGTTAAAGGTAGTAATCATGTTGGAAGTGAGTAATAAAGACGTAAATTTAAAAACAAAAAGACGCATAAATCCTTTGCTGGTCATGCTGATCTTGTTCGGCGGTCCCTATTTATTATCGTGGTACACGTATTATTCGGGTGATATGCTGTTTTTTAAGACAGGTCGAAGTCAGGGGCAGTTGATTTCTCCTGTTCGTCCTTTACCCGAGTTTATGATGCCAGGTCTGGATGGTAGTGCCGTTAAACGTGAGCAGTTCATGGGGAAATGGTCATTGCTTCTTGTTGGTCCATCACAGTGCAAGCAGCTATGCCAGGATAGTTTGGTGATGATGCGCCAGGTACGTTTGGCATTTGCTGTTGACCGTCAACGCGTGCAGCGTTTTATGCTTACAACCAACGTATCTGATGCAAGTACATTACAGTCCTTGATAAAAGAGCAGCATCATGGGCTTGTTGCATTCAGCACAGAAAACGGGACGGGTGGTGAGTCTTTTATTCATGCTCTCAAGCCGGAAGGAACTATTGACGATTTTTCTGTATTCCTTGTTGATCCTCTGGCCAATGTCATGATGTATTATTCCCCCGGTACTGAGGGCAAGAAAGTACTTAAGGATCTTGATCGTTTGCTCAAGTTTTCCAAGGTAGGTAGTAGTTAATGACCTTTAGTAAGTTATTTAAGGGATTGTCTTTTTTTGCGACACTGATTGCTTTTGTTGTGATCACCCTGGGTGCTTATGTTCGTTTATCCAATGCCGGCTTGGGCTGCCCTGATTGGCCTGGTTGTTATGGAAAGATTTCCGTGCCCGTATCTGCTATGGAAATCGACAAAGCAAATTCTGTTTTTCCTCATCGCCCGGTAGAAACTGATAAAGCGTGGAAGGAGATGCTGCATAGGTATTTCGCAAGTTTTCTAGGTTTTCTGATTTTATCTCTATCAGTGACGGCGTGGTTAAACAGGAAAGAGATTTCGCAACAAAAGGTCTTACCCTTTTTGCTTCTGGTTTTGGTTGTATTTCAGGGCTTGCTCGGTATGTGGACCGTCACACTGTTGCTTAAACCTGTCATTGTGACGCTGCATCTTTTATCCGGTATGTTGACCTTGTTATTGCTTTGGTTAATGACCATGAGAGCTGATGTACTTCCGGACTTACGCGCCTCTGTGGACATGAGTGTGCCGCCAGCCTTGAAAATGTGCGCGTTATTAGCGCTGTTGGTTGTTTATGGCCAGATTTTTCTGGGTGGTTGGACCAGTACCAATTATGCGGCGCTTCACTGCTGGGATTTCCCGACGTGTCAGGGGCAGTGGTTGCCAGATGCCAACTTTTCCGAGGCATTTACACTGCATCATGTGCAGCATGAACCAGGCAAAAATTATGAAGGAGGGGTGTTATCGAATGCGGCTGGTATGGCTGTTCACCTGAGTCATCGGATCGGCGCACTTTTAACCCTGATTATTGTAGGGTCACTTTCTCTAGTGTTGATGATTACGTCCAGATCAAAAAATGTTAGGATTACTGCCGTTGTTATGCTCATGTTACTGCTACTACAAGTATTGTTGGGTGTATCGAATGTATTACTTGGATTGCCTGTTCCGGTGGCCGTTGCGCATAATGGCGTTGCAGCGTTGTTGTTACTGTCGGTGGTTACGGTTAATTATTTGTTGTTATCAACGCGCATAATTAGATAAAAATGTTTTTATGCTGTTTTTATGGCAAAAAATCAGGATGATACGTCAATGTCTGAAGTGTATGTAGAGCTCCGAGGCAAAGCCTCGTGGAAAAGTTACCTTGAGCTATGTAAGCCGAATGTTGTCTTGCTCATCGTTTTTACAGCGATTGTTGGCATGATGCTGGCCACAGAAGGCGCGGTGAACTGGGTAGCGATTATTTTTGGTACACTGGGCATTGGTCTGGGCGCTGCCAGTGGCGCGGCTATTAATCATGTGGTTGATCAGAAAATAGATGCCATCATGGACAGAACCAAAAACAGACCTCTGCCAACGGGTGGAATGAGTTCCGAACAAGCGCTGATCTTTGCATTGATATTGGCGCTGGCTTCAATGGTCATTCTGACGACCTGCGTGAATATTTTGACGGCAGGATTAACGCTGCTTTCAATGATTGGTTACGCAGTTATCTACACTATGTTTCTGAAGCGAGCGACGCCGCATAATATCGTGCTGGGTGGAGCTGCGGGTGCGGCACCTCCTGTGCTGGGGTGGGCTGCCGTGACGGGCGAGGTGAGCATTGAGGCCTTGGTATTGTTTCTGATTATTTTTATCTGGACACCGCCACATTTCTGGGCATTGGCTATCAAACGCCGTAATGATTACGCCGATGCCGGATTGCCTATGTTGCCTGTAACACACGGGATTGATTTTACAAAACAACAAATTTTGCTCTACACCTTTATGCTGCTTTCTGTATCACTGCTGCCTTTTGTGATTCATATGAGCGGTTTGCTCTATTTGGTGTCAGCATTAATTCTGGGACTGATGTTTATTTACCATGCATTCAAACTCTATCGCGCTGAAGGTGATCAGCACGCCATGGCAACCTTTGGTTTTTCCATTGTGTACTTAATGGCTTTGTTCATGGCACTTTTACTGGATCATTTTCTGGTTATCTTGCTCAGATCAGTCCATTAGTCTGACATTATTCTGCTCGGAAACGTCAGACCAGGCTGTTTCAGTTATTTAGACATTAAACCTGAAATGGATCACGTCACCATCTTTAACGATGTAGTCCTTGCCTTCTAGGCGCCACCGACCGGCTTCCTTGGCGCCTTGTTCGCCTTTATAAGTAATAAAGTCGTCATAGGCAGTTACTTCGGCGCGAATAAAGCCTTTTTCAAAGTCGCTGTGAATAACACCTGCTGCTTGTGGCGCTGTAGAGCCGATTGCAATAGTCCAGGCGCGTACTTCTTTTACTCCGGCTGTAAAGTAGGTCTGTAAACCTAACAATTGGTAACCCGCCCTGATTACACGGTTTAAGCCGGGTTCATCCATGCCAAGATCACTTAGAAAATCATTTTTCTCGTCTTCATCCAGTTCGGCAATTTCAGATTCTATGCTTGCACAAATAGACACAATGGCAGCGTGTTCTGATTCGGCGAGTTTTCTTACCACGTCAAGGTAGGGATTGTCTGTGAATCCATGATCGTTGACATTGGCGACATACATTACGGGTTTGAGTGTCAGCAGGTGAAGTGGTTTTAGCAGAAACAATTCATCGTCTGAAAGGACAAGTGTGCGAAGCTGTTTCGCTTCATTGAGAGTGATTTTTAATTTTTCGAGCAAGGTAAGCAGTTTTTTGCTTTCTTTTTCTCCAGTGCGTGCCAGTTTGGAAGCTTTTAATAAGGCTTTATCCACTGTTTCCAGGTCGGCAAGTGCGAGTTCGGTGTTGATGATTTCGATGTCGTTGAGCGGGTCAACTTTGCCAACAACGTGAATGATATTTTCATTCTCGAAACAACGTACGACATGGGCTATGGCGTCTGTTTCTCGGATGTTGGCCAGAAATTTGTTACCGAGTCCTTCACCTTTTGAGGCACCAGCAACCAAGCCGGCGATATCAACAAATTCCATCGTGGTGGGAATTACACGCTCCGGGTGCACAATGGCAGCTAATTCAGTAAGGCGCTTATCCGGCATATGGACGATGCCTGTATTAGGTTCGATTGTGCAGAACGGAAAGTTTTCTGCTGCGATCCCTGCTTTTGTCAGTGCGTTAAAAAGTGTTGATTTGCCAACATTAGGTAGGCCAACAATGCCACATTTGAATCCCATTATTTTGTTCTCTAAACAAAGTGAAGACGATATGCCTGAAGGTGTTGCTGCTTACATATAATTTGTGCCAGATGATTTTTCTATTTTGTCCGGCTCTTATGTCAACTTGTGTAAGGTGTTCATTACAGTGTTGATCTCACCACGGATAATCTGATCCATATGCCGAATGCTCTCTGCAATGGCTTCATCAATGCGCTGACGATCCAGGGTGCTTGGTTTTCCTAGCACATAATCCACAACCCGATTTTTATCACCTGGGTGGCCAATACCAATTCTTAGGCGATAGAAATTTGGTGTACCCAGAGCGGCAATGATGTCGCGTAATCCATTGTGTCCTCCATGACCACCGCCCAATTTTATCCGCACTTTGCCAGGCTCAAGATCCAGCTCATCGTGAACTATAAGAATTTCTTCCGCTTGGATTTTATAGAATGTGCTCATGGCACTGACCGCCATGCCGCTGCGGTTCATGTAAGTATTGGGTAATAAAAAATGGACGTCACTATCCGAAAATTTAATTTTACTACTATGACCATGAAATTTTTTGTCGGCAGAGAGCTTTGAGCCATGCTGGATTATCATGGCATGCACTAACCAGCTTCCTGCGTTATGGCGTGTTTGTTCGTATTCGGGGCCTGGATTACCCAGGCCCACGATTAGCTTGATTGGCATGGATTTCAATGATGAACTCCAGCGATCGGTATGATGTTACTCGTTGCCGGATTCTGGCTCAGTTGTGCTCGTGCTCTCGTCTTCACTGCTGGCGCCACGTGGCGCATGCACGTTACAGACAGGAAGATCGTGATCAGCGCCTTGGGCGAGCGCAAGCAACTCAACACCTGCAGGAATTTTCAGGTCTGACAGGTGCAGTGTTTGGCCTAGAGAGACATTGAGCATGTCAACTTCAATGTATTCAGGCAGGTTTGAGGGCAGGCATGTAACTTCAACTTCACTTAAGTTATGAGAAATAATGCCGCCTCCCTGTTTGACGCCTATGCATGTTGTTTGATTGATGTAGTGCAGGGGGACATGCATATGGATTTTATGATGAGCATCTACCCGCTGGAAGTCGACATGCAAGGGGAAGTTTTTAGCGGGATGACGTTGTAGCGCCTTGATTACGGCTTGATGTGCTTGACCATCAATATTGAGAGTTAAAATATGCGTGAAAAAGGCCTCGTGCTGAAGAGATTTTTCAAGATCTTTGGACAGTATACTGATCATTAGTGGCGCTTGATCGCCACCATACAGAATACCAGGCACTTTTTTCTCTAATCGACGCAGGCGGCGGCTCGCACCTTTGCCCTGCAAGCTTCGATTTTCTAGATTTAATTCAAATTGAGAAGACATCTTTGACTCCTTTAGTGTTAAGCCCCCAAACTCGCGACCATGTTTGGGGACGGTTAAAGCCAGCGTATTCTGGCATTTATTCTGGTAGTAAAGTGCTTTAATGTTGATCTGTCAGTAACCAAAAGGATGATCAAACATGGCACTCAGTGATTCCTCGTTGTTAATTCGACGAACAGTTTCTGCCAGCACGGCGGATATACTCAGCTGACGTATTTTGCCCAATGCTTGCGCTGCGGGAGAGAGTGGGATGGTATCTGTCACCACTAACTCATCAAGATTAGAGTTTTCGATATTGACCAGCGCATTGCCTGATAACACCGGGTGGGTGCAGTAAGCTACCACACGTTTGGCACCATGATCCTTGAGCGCTTCGGCCGCTTTGCAAAGCGTACCCGCTGTATCCACCATGTCATCTACAACAATACAGGTGCGACCTTCTACGTCACCAATAATATGCATAACCTGGGACTGATTAGCTTTGGGCCGTCTTTTATCGATAATGGCCAAATCAGCATCACTCAAGTGTTTGGCGATAGCGCGGGCACGTACCACACCACCCACATCAGGAGATACCACAATCAGATCGTCATAATTCTGATGCTGTATATCACGAATAAGCACAGAGGAGCCGTAAACGTTATCAACCGGGATATCAAAAAAACCTTGAATCTGATCAGCGTGTAAATCAACCGTGAGAACACGATTGATTCCTACCGCAGTAAGCATGTCAGCGACAACCCTGGCGGAAATGGCGACACGAGCGGAGCGTACGCGTCTATCCTGACGGGCATAACCAAAATAAGGAATCACAGCGGTAATACGGCTGGCCGATGAGCGACGGATTGCATCGGCCATAATGACCAGCTCCATCAGGTTATCATTCGTGGGCGTGCACGTGGATTGCAGAATAAATACATCTTTGCCGCGCACATTTTCGTTGATTTCGACGTTGATTTCACCATCACTGAATTTGGAGACCGATGCGTTACCCAAGGGTAAATGCAGATGATTCACCACTCTTTCTGTAAGAGACGGATTGGCATTGCCAGTAAAGACCACTAATTTTGACATGATCAGGTTACCTTTGGTGCGTGTATTTGCGGCAATTGGGGGAGATGGCTGGGCCGGGAGGATTCGAACCTCCGCATGCTAGGATCAAAACCTAGTGCCTTACCGCTTGGCGACGGCCCAAGAAAAAAGTCCTTAAAATGCGATGAAAAGTATAGTTCTATTTGTTACCAATCTACGATTCAAGGTTTAACTTTTCATGTAAAAGTGAAATGTTTGTTCCTTGAGCAATAAAACCATTAATAGCAGGATTTATTGTCTTAAGTGCATTGAGCGCTTCTGATGCATGAAACTGATCAGTAAAGGTGCTGAAAACACATGCACCTGTGCCTGTCATCTTCGGCTTGTAAGCCAAATGTTCCAGCAATTCCATGGTCTCATTGACCGCTGGATAAAGCCTTCGAACCACATCTTCACAGTCGTTTTTCCCACCCTCGGTGAGAAAGGCGGCCATTGTGATGTCCTTGGCGTTTCTTGTCAAATCTTTGTGTCGAAAAATTTTGGCAGTTTCTACATGACAAGGCGGAACAATCACTAAAAACCAGTGTTTGGGGAGTGAAACAGGCTGAAGACATTCGCCGATGCCTTCAGCCCAGGCGTTTTTACCGTATATAAATACCGGTACATCAGCGCCGAGTTTCAAACCCAAGGCCGCGAGTTCTTGTATTGTCAAGCCGGTTTCCCACAGCGTATTTAATGTGACGAGCGTTGATGCCGCATCGGACGATCCGCCCCCGAGACCACCGCCCGCCGGAATTCGTTTTTCCAACAGGAGGTCTGCGCCATAGGGACACGCGCTGGCTTGTTTTAAAAGCTGTGCTGCACGCCAAACCAGGTTGTTGGTGTATTCCAGGGGTTCGGGCATGTTTTTTGTGGTGAGTCGCAACTCACCGGATTGCAAGGGTGTGATGGTGAGTTGATCGCAAAAATCAATGAGCTGAAAAACAGTTTGTAACGTGTGATAACCATCGGCCCTTTGTCCGGTGATATGTAAAAACAAGTTAAGCTTCGCCGGTGCCGGAACGGTGATCGAACGGGAGAGCATTTAATAAATTCTCCAGCTTTTAATAATAAGCGTGATTTTATCGTGTTTATTCTGAAGAATGATTTTGTGCGGCATTGGCATTGTGTTGATGGTGCGATAATCCTGATAAGAAATTTCCCAACCTTCTGATTCGAAGTAAAGCAAATTGCCATTGTTGTCCAGCTGTGAAATAGAGAACGCTGATGACATTTTGCCCGGGTGACCTGCTACCCAATGACGGGCTTGGGTCAGGGGAAGGAATACGCCTAACTCCTGATTGAGTAGTTGTTGTGGTGCATTGGATCTAACCAATTCCAGACCTCGTTGAAGGGTCATGTGCTTGGTGTTCCCGGCAAGTCGCATAGAGCCCTGTCCCAGCGGTCCGCTGAGTTGAATGTTAAAACGTTCGTTTTTTTGCTGCCAAACTATGCTGGCACTGTGAGCATTGCCAGAGCTACGGAAACCGATTCTTCCGCTTAACTCCCAGTGTTTTATGTTGTCAAGATCCCTGAGGTGTTGCGCCCATTTGGTCTGGATCGCAGCCGCGTCTTTCTGTATGGATGTCTGTGGTTTGTATTGGGCACACGCAGCGAGAAAAACCACCATCAAAAATATAAGCAGTGCTCGCATGTCAGCCCGGGAAACGTTTCATAACGGACTGAATATAGGGACTTTGTGGATTGCTTTTTAGGGCTTTTTGCCAGATTTTTTTTGCTTCTTCGTGTTGACCTGTCACCCACAGTACTTCGCCTAAATGGGCGGCAATCTCATGGTCTGCTGTCATCTCGTAGGCCACTTTCAGGTATTTCAGAGCTTCCTTGTGATTACCCAGGCGGTAGTGTACCCAGCCCAGGCTGTCAATGATGGCAGCGTCTTTAGGAGAAAGCGCATAAGCTCGGGTAATATAGGTCAGCGCTTCATCAAAGCGTTGGGTACGATCTGCCAGTGAATAACCCAATGCATTAAGCGCAGCCGCGTTTTTCGGATTTTTGTTAATCAAGGTCAGCAGATCCTGTTCCATCATATCAAAACGATTGATTTTTTCTGCTGCCATGGCTTTGGCATATAAAATTTGTGCATTATCCGGGTGTGTTTTTAGCGCCACTTCCAGCAAGGAATAACAGGCCTGGTATTGTTTGCGGCCACAGAGCAATTCACTCTCGGCCAGAAACAATATGGGGCTTAATTGCGGAAAATTCTTTCTATCATTGGCAAGAGAAAGTAAGGCCTCTTTGGGCTTGTTCATTTTGTCCAGAATGCTGGCAATGCGTATACGTGCTTCAACAAAATTTTGACTGGGTTTTACCTGCTCAAGATGCTCCAGTGCGCTGTCAAATTTTTGGTTGCGTTCATCAATGAGCGCTTGGTAAAAATGTGCTTCGTTGCTGAAATCTTCGCTGTCCATCAAGCGTTCTAAATAAGCACTCGCTTGTCCGGTTAAATTATTCTCAAGGTAGAGTGTTGCTATTAATAACAGTAACTGTTCATCACCTTCACTTTTCTTCTCAAGGATTTTTAATTGTTTTTCGGCCTGTTTTATTTTTCCGGTTTTAATCAACAGCTGGGCATAAAAAAGTTGTAATTGAACGTGATCGGGATGTGATTTGACTGCCTTGGCCAGCAAGTCTTTTGCGGGCTCGGTTTGTTTTGTTTTAAGCAGCAAACGTGCTTTGGCAATAATGGCCGGTATTGAATCAGGTTTGATTTGTAAGATCTGATTAAAAACAACAAGTGCTTCATCGTTTTGAAGATTAAGCTCTAACAATACGCCTTGCGCCAGTAAAAGCGGCGTATTGTCCTTGTGTTTTTTGGCGAGCGCAGCAATGTCCTGAATAAGTTTTTGTCGTTGCGTTGCATCTAATTTGGCTGAACTTTTAACCAAGGGGTCTAAATTGATCTCGTCTGATAGAGTGAGCAAAATGTCTATTTGCTGCAAAGCCTCGGTGTAACGACCAAAGAAAATAAATTGTTGAGCAGCTACTTGGTGCGCTTCAATAGAATCAGGCTCAACTTCTATCCAGAGTAATGATGTTTCCAGTGCTTCTTTCTGTGCACCCATATAGCGCGCAATGCGGTTGGCGCGCGCAATGATTTTTGGATCACGCGTGACTTGTGCCTGTTTCAGGTATTGGGTGAGCGCCACGTCAGCGCGCCCCCGGTGTCCGGCAACCTCTGCCACTAACAGTGAATACAGGGTGTCTGAATTAAATGATGCATTTTCGATGTTATCTTTTTTCGAAGCTTGCAGTGTTTCGCCAGGTAACTGTTTGCTTGTGGTGGGGCTTTGGGCTTCGGTCATTGCGGGGGGCGCAGAAAGCTGAGCGCAACCACCGGCGCACAGGAGCAAGGAGCTGATCAATAGCCGGTAGGATGAAAAACGAAATGAGGTCAAATGCATAAATCCATCGTGAGTTTTTGGAGTCACCACTATTGAATGTGCTAAAGCATGCCGCCTGGTTGTTTGCACATTCAGTCTAGCAGGCTGATGAAAGGTTTCAGGTGTGCAAAAAAATGAATTGTTAATGATGTTGCCGGCAGAGTATCAAGGAATTTCCTATGCTGTCCATGAGTGCGATTTGTGTTCCTTTAATGTAGGGTCTTTTATGTATAGCCATGCACGTATGACGAAAAGTGGCCAGTGACATTTGCGTAGTTGGTTTGAATTTAAATGGCAATTGGCGCAAAATCCGACCCTCGTTGCAAGAAACTGGTTATATGGCGCTTTTGACAATTGGCATCAATCATAGAACTGCTCCCATTGATTTGCGAGAAAAAGTTTCTTTTTCTACGGAGTCGGTGTCTTTGGCGTTACGCTCGGCATTAGAACAAACAAATTTGACCGAGCTTGCCATTCTTTCTACCTGTAATCGTACCGAGCTTTATTGTGCCCACACTACGTCAGTTATAGAAGATGATGTTCTGAATTGGTTGGCGCATTACCATCACTTGTCAGTGGCTGACTTGAGTCAATGTACTTATTTCTTACGCGAAAAACAGGCGGTCCGTCATGCCTTAAGGGTGGCTAGTGGTTTGGATTCAATGGTGCTTGGCGAGCCGCAAATATTGGGGCAAATGAAAACGGCATTTAACCAGGCCCGACAGCAGGGGGCCGTGGGCGCCCAACTCAATCGCCTGTTTCAGCAAGCCTTTGCTGTCGCCAAACAGGTGCGCAGTGAAACGGATATTGGTCAAAACCCAGTGTCTGTCGCTTATGCGGCCACGACGCTGGCCAAACATATTTTCAGCGATTTGAAACAAGCCACGGCACTTTTAATTGGTGCCGGCGATATGATAGAGCTGGTTGCGCGTCATTTAAGTCAACACGGTGTGTCCCGCATGATGGTTGCCAACCGTACTTTGGAGCGGGCGCAAGAATTGGCTCAGCGTTTTGGCGGCCAGGGATTTACCCTCGAAGCCTTGTCCCAGCATCTTCATGAAGCGGACATTGTGATTTCATCCACGGCCAGCCCCCTTCCTATTCTGGGGAAGGGGACGGTCGAGTCCGCTTTAAAGCTGCGCAAGCATAAACCTATGTTTATGGTGGACTTGGCTGTGCCACGTGATATTGAGCCACAAGCAGGGGAGCTGGCGGACGTTTACTTGTATACCATCGATGATTTGCAGGGTGTGATTGCAGAGAACATGCAATCCCGTCACGATGCCGCAGTCCAGGCAGAAGCCATTATTGAAAATCGTGTAGTACACTACTTGCAGGGTTTGCAGGAGCGCGATGCGGTCGATACCCTGAAGACGTACCGACAAAAGATTGATGCCTTGAAACAGAATGAACTTGATAAAGCCCTCATGGACTTGCGTTCAGGGACAAATCCTGAGGAGGTGCTTGCTCATTTTGCGCACAAATTAGCGAATAAAATTATGCACCACCCCAGCAAAGCATTAAAACAGGCCGCTGCCGAAGGTCGAGACGATTTGTTGGCGTGGGCACCTGTCTTGTTCGGCACGGATGCCGTTGATGATGATAAAGACAATTAACCGTTTAATAGAAAATGTGAATTAATGAAAGAATCGATAAAACTAAAGTTGGATAACCTGGCCGATCGTTATCAGGAGTTATCCGCCTTGCTCAGTGATGCGGGGGTGATTTCAGATCAAACCCGTTTTCGTAAATATTCGATTGAATATTCCGAATTGGAACCGGTGGTGCAGTGTTATGGTGTGTATCAGCAGGCGCTGGATGACCTCAAAGAAGCAAAATTATTGCAGCAAGACGCTGATCCAGACATGCGCGCCATGGGCGAAGAGGAATATAAAAAGTGCAGCGAAGCGCTTGAACATCTGAACCTTGAGCTCCAGAAATTGATGTTGCCCAAAGACCCCGACGATGTCCGTAATGTGTTTCTTGAAATACGTGCCGGGACGGGCGGAGATGAGGCGGCTATTTTTTCTGGTGACTTGTTTCGTATGTATTTACGTTATGCCGAGGAAAGTGGCTGGCGCGTAGAGGTTGTCAGCGAGCATGAAGGTGAGCACGGCGGTTATAAAGAAATTATTTGTCGTGTCATTGGTCAGGGCGTGTATTCGCGCTTGAAATTTGAATCTGGTGCGCACCGGGTGCAACGTGTTCCCGATACTGAATCCCAAGGCAGAATTCATACTTCGGCTTGTACCGTAGCCGTGATGCCTGAGCTTGATGAGGTTCGTGCTGAAGAAATCAATAAAGCTGACTTGCGTATTGATACCTACAGAGCATCAGGCGCGGGTGGACAACATGTAAATAAAACCGATTCTGCTATTCGTATTACTCATTTGCCCACGGGCCTAGTTGTGGAGTGTCAGGACGAACGTTCGCAGCATAAAAACAGAGCCAAAGCGATGACCTTGCTGGCATCCAAACTGTTGAGCAGCGCGCAGGCAAAACAATCGTCAGAAATTGCTGAGCAGCGGCGCAACCTGGTGGGTAGTGGTGATCGTTCGGAGCGTATTCGCACCTATAACTACCCGCAAGGGCGGGTGACAGATCATCGCATCAACCTGACTGTGTATAAGTTGGCCGATGTAATGAACGGTGACCTGAATCTGGTGATCAATCCTTTGATGAGCGAACACCAGGCCGATATGTTGGCAGCGATGGCCAGTGTGTAAGAGTGAGTGCGCAATTAAAACCTGTCTTTTAAAGGACGCGTTGGCAGAAGGGCTTCTGTGCTTGCAAGCGATTGAAAGCGCTCGTCTGGATGCAGAATTACTTCTGGCTCATGTGTTGCAAAAGAATAGAGCTTTTTTGCGCGCATGGCCCGATTACGTTTTAACTGAAAGTGAGCGTGTTGCATATCAACTCCTGCTTCATAGGCGACAGGGCGGAGAGCCGCTTGCTTATATAACGGGATACCGGGAATTCTGGTCCTTGTCCCTGAAAGTGACCCCGCATACATTGATCCCCCGTCCTGAAACTGAATTGCTGGTTGAATTGGCGTTGCAGTATTTGCCCGAATCGCTGCAATGGGTCGCCGATTTGGGCACTGGAAGTGGCGCTATTGCGTTGGCTCTAGCCAAAGAAAGACCGCATTGGCAGATTTGGGCAACGGATCAATCCAGTGAGGCCTTGGCGGTGGCGCAAGAGAATGCGCGTCAGCTGAATTTATCCACTATCCGTTTTGGTTTGGGCGACTGGGGTGCTGCGCTGCCGCCAGAGCAGCGCTTCGATATGATACTCAGTAACCCGCCTTATATTGCGCCAGACGATGAGCACCTGACAGGCGACGGTGTCTGTTTTGAACCTGTGACAGCGCTGATTGCGATAAATAAGGGTCTGGCTGATTTAGAAAAAATTATTCAACAGGCCTATGGGCAGTTGTGTCCGGGGGGCTGGTTGTTATTGGAGCATGGCAGTACACAAGCAAACGCTGTACGGGAGATTCTGGCCGCGCAGGGTTTTGGTGAAATAACAACCCATCTTGACCTGTCGGGTCTGGATCGCGTGACGCAAGCCAGGCGTTAGGTTTGGATTCCCCTGATCTTTTCATTCATAAAGAAAATTATACCCGCAGGACGGTTTTTCATGCTTAGTGACGCCCAATTGTTACGTTATAGCCGCCAGATCATGCTGCCGCAAATTGATATTATCGGTCAGCAAGCCTTGCTGGCTGCTTCGGTTCTCATTGTGGGTGTGGGCGGTTTAGGCTGTCCGGCAGCACTGTATTTAGCCGCGGCAGGAGTGGGACGGCTGGTGTTGAATGATATGGATAACGTGGAATTGTCTAATTTGCAGCGGCAACTTGCATACCGCGAAACTGATCTTGGACTGCCCAAGGCAGACTCTGTAAAACAGGCCATACAGCAACTTAATTCATCCATAGACGTCATTGCCTTGTCTTATCAGCTCGATGAGGCCCAGATGGCGCATGCAATTAGCCAGGTTGATTTGGTATTGGACTGCACGGACAACTTCAGCACACGACATCTGATTAATAGACTTTGTGTGCACGCAAACAAACCCTTGGTATCGGCAGCAGCCGTGGGTTTTGAAGCGCAGCTAAGCGTGTTTGATCGCCGGAATCGAGCGTCACCCTGTTACCACTGTCTTTATCCTGATCTGGGCAATGAAAATCTTAGCTGTGCTGAAAATGGTGTTCTGGGGCCCTTGGTGGGTGTGATCGGTGCGATGCAGGCTTTAGAGGCTGTGAAAATAATCACAGGAATAGGCCGTAACCTGGTTGGCAGATTACTGGTATTTGATGCCTTGCGTATGGAATGGCGTGAGCTCGGTTTGCCTCGTGATCCAGCGTGTCAGGTGTGTGGATAAAAACTATATGAGTGACATGGTGTCGGATGAGAGTAAATCACCTGTCATGGCAAAACGGCGTTATGACAGGTGATTTTGAGAGAGCAAACCTAACTAAGAGTGCGTGGGCGTTTCGTCATTCGTATCTGCCGATGCCGGGGCTGTCATAGGCGGCATCAGTGGATAGGATGATTTAATCACATGCTCTGATTGATTTTCAGTGGATGACTCAACAGAGGTCGCCACGCTTGGGTGGGATTCTGTTGGTGCCATAGGCTGACCATCCCTCTTTGCGCCCGGAATGTCCGCAATGATTACTGAGTCCGCATCAGCAGATGCACTTCCCAATAGCTGTCTACGCTTTTCTCTGGGGTCATTGAGTGCGCGCCCCGCTCTTCGTCGACGTTGCTCTTGCGCTTCTTGTGACTCTGCTGGTGATGCGGGCGTGTGAGTCACAGCCAGCACAGCTTCAGGCGTTGTTACAGGTGTCACTAAAACAGGGTTCACGTGTGTAGTTGTTTGTGTGCCCGGTGTTGTGGCTGCAACAGATGGATTTTCCAGAGGGGATGCTTTAGGAATATCTTCTGCTTTTTGGTGTGTGATGGCCGGGGGAGCCAAGTCTGATAAACTCGAAACAGGCGCTTGTGCCTGCTCTGTTTTTTCAGCCATGGACACAATAGTGGCGTGGGCAGCAGGTGCGGGCGTGTTCTCTTGCAGCAAGCGCTGCGGTTCAGGATGCTGAGAGTCTGCCGACGCATCTTCTTGCGCAGCGCTTTGCTCTTGAAGCGCATTATCAGCGGGGGCTATTTTAGCACCCTGATGAGGCTGACCATTTCTGCGTCTTTTGCCTTGCCTGTCTGCAGAATTTTGTTCTGAAGCAACGCTTTCTTCTATGCTGCGTTCTTCAGCGCCACGCTTCATGGGTGGTTTTTTTGGTGGTGCATTTTTGTTGCGATCCCGACGTGGTGCCGCGTTTCCTTGATCGTTTTTCTGATCGGAAGGTGTGTGCGTCCTAGGGGCGCTTTGTTTGTTTTCGCTGCCTTCCGTTCTGTTTGGGCCCCTGTCGTAACGAGGATTTTTCTTTTGCTGGGACGCTGATGGCCTTTCAGTTCTGGACTCGACTCTGGGCTCGACAGTTTTTTCAGGCCCTTTGCTTGGTTTGACAGGCAGTATTTGGGGGGGAGTGCTGGGCTGAATGAGACCGATGGCAGAGGCCAGACGTTTGAAGAAACCTTCTTGCGCAGGTTTTTTAGTCTCGCGACTGACCGTTCCAAGCGTGCTGGCCTGTACAACCGCTTGTTTTCGTCCGGCCGGGTTTGAGCTGTCCAGGAGAGGCAATGGCACAGCCGGCGCTTGAATGCGATCGATTAACTCGAAGCTGCTGGTATTTTGCGTTTCTTTGTCGCCCTCTTCCTGACGAATGCGGGTGATTTCATAACGAGGGGTTTCGAGTCGAGGATTCGGAACTAAAATGATCCGAATCTCATGGCGACGTTCCAGCTCAAAAACCATTTCTCTTTTTTCATTAAGAAGATAGGTGGCAACATCAACAGGAAGCTGGGCTACGATATGACCAGTACTTTCCTTGAGTGCTTCTTCTTCGATGATACGCATAATGGATAAACCCAGCGAATTTACGTCACGAATGCTGCCTTTGCCGTCACAACGGGGGCACACTTGACCGCTGGTTTCACCCAAAGAGGGTCGGATTCTCTGACGCGATAACTCCATTAAACCAAACTGGGAAATGCGACCTACCTTAATGCGGGCGCGGTCTGACGACAGTGCGTTGCGTAAACGTGTTTCTACTTCGCGCTGATTTTTGCTGGGCCCCATGTCGATAAAATCGATGACAATCAAGCCGCCAATATCTCTTAAGCGCAATTGACGCGAGATTTCATCCACCGCCTCAAGATTGGTTTGCAGGGCGGTTTCTTCAATGTCAGAGCCGCGTGTGGCGCGTGATGAGTTGATATCAATGGACACCAATGCCTCGGTTGGGTCTATCACAATAGAACCACCGGAAGGCAGTTTCACTTCGCGCTGAAAGGCCGATTCAATCTGACTTTCTATCTGGTAACGATTAAAAAGCGGAATTGTATCTTGATAACGCTTCATCTTTACAAGGAAACTGGGCATGACTTGGCTGATGAATTTCTGAGCCTCCAGAAAGGCCGCTTCGCTGTCTACGAGCACCTCATCGATATCTTGTCTTAAATAGTCGCGGATAGCGCGGATAATGACGTTGCCGTCCTGATGAAGCAACAAGGGGGAAGCGTGTGTGTCAGCAGCGCTTTTGATGCAGTCCCAGAGATGATAGAGGTACTCCAAGTCTTGCTGGAGTTCTTCTGCCGCGCGCCCCACGCCCGCAGTGCGAACGATTACGCCCATGCCGTCGGGTATTTGCAAGGAGCTCATGGCGTCTTTCAAGCTTTCGCGATCAGTGCCCTCGATTTTGCGTGAAATGCCACCGGCTCTGGAGTTGTTGGGCATAAGTACCAGGTAACGGCCAGCAAGGCTGATAAATGTGGTCAGTGCGGCGCCTTTATTTCCACGCTCTTCCTTATCAACCTGAACAACCACTTCCTGGCCTGATCTGATTTGCTCTCTAATATTGTTACGACCGGAATTGTCCGACGAACCTTTAGAAAAGTACTCCTTTGAGATTTCTTTTAGCGGTAAAAAGCCGTGACGATCTGCGCCAAAATCTACGAATGCGGCCTCAAGGCTGGGTTCAACTCGGGTGATTTTGCCTTTGTAAATATTGGCTTTTTTCTGTTCGCGTGCATAAGGTTCGATGTCAAGGTCGTATAAGCGCTGACCGTCAACAAGAGCAACTCGAATTTCTTCAGTGTGAGTTGCATTAATAAGCATTCTTTTCATGGGTAACCGTTTTCTCTTTTAGATCCCTCAAAAGAATGGTGGCAGGCAGGTTATGGCGTAATTCACTTTTATGAGCAGATTTAAAGACGTACGTATCAGGTACATGGTGACGCAGCATGGTGCTGTATCAGTGAATGATGTGTCACATCTTGGTTATTGACCGGTTCTTTCATCGCACTGATCTTGATTCTATTAGGACAGTGGTAGAGAAAAACCGTCAATTGTTTCATTTGTTATCACTATGGTCCCAAGAGATTATCACTCTATAGGAGCATTCTGCATTGGACGCATCCTCTTGTTTTATGGATTCGGTGTTATTTAAATTAACCGAACAAACAAGTTCTTGGTGGTATCAATGCATGTGATAGTCTGAATACTCAATTCACCGTACAGTGTTGCTTGTTTTAGCAACCCGCATTTGCTCGCCGTATTCTGCTCGAAGCTATTAATTTTGTGGCTGGAAACATTAGAAAATGGCCAATTGATTTTTTATTCAATGGCCTGGTATCCAGCGCAATTACGAAACCTGTGTTACCAAAACTTTGGGGATGGTAGTTAAAAATGAGGTTATATCGTTTAAATAGAGTTAAGATATCAACCTCGTTGTTTGCGCTACGTGCTCTTGCCCGCTTTGCCTTTTTTTTAATTTTTCTTTCCGCTGCGAAGCGGTGAAAATAGTTGTTTAGATCTTCTGGCTGTAAAGCGATATCTATTAAGTAAGTGCTTCACGTAATTCTTTAACCGCTTATCTGCAAAGGCTTTGGTATCAGCCTGTTATTTTTGCTGTCATCATGCAGGCGGAAATAACCTTCGCTAGAATATGCGCCCTAGCAGTATAGCACCCTTTTGGCCTGCATCAAATCGATGTGGCATTGTTGTTTCTATCTTTCATAACAGAAAATTCATGACAGAGAAAAGTCCTAAAGTTGCGCAAGAAAATCCGCAGGTATCTTGGCTTACTGTTGATGAGCGGTCCGAGGGGCAGCGAATTGATAATTTTTTGCTTCGAACAATGAAAGGTGTGCCTAAGTCACGGATTTATCGTGCCCTTAGATCCGGCGAAGTGAGAGTGAACAAAAAACGCGTCAAGCCGGAATACAAGGTTTTATTGGGCGATTATGTGCGTGTGCCACCGCTCAGTGTAGAGGCGCGCGCACCTCTTGAAGAACCGAGTCATCATTTTGCCTCGTTGTTGGAGTCCCGAATACTGTTCGAGGATTCTCAGCTTCTGATATTGAACAAGCCCTCGGGCATTGCAGTGCATGGTGGAAGTGGAATTAATCTGGGATTGATTGAGTCTTTACGTTTTCTTCGGCCACGTTGCCAACTTTTAGAGCTGGTGCATCGTATTGACAAGGAAACATCCGGTTGTTTGCTTGTGGCAAAAAAAAGAGCGGTGCTGCTTGATTTGCATGAACAATTGCGCAGTGGGCGAATGAATAAACAGTATTTGGCATTATTGGATGGCTGCTGGCCGGGTCGGGAACATTTGATTGAAGCGCCTTTGCGAAAAAATGTATTGTCCTCAGGAGAGCGTCACGTGCGTGTTTCTGTTGATGGAAAGGCGGCTAAAACACTTTTTTTGGTGAAAGAGCGATTCAAAAACGCCACGCTGGTGCAGGCGAAGCCCGTTACAGGGCGGACGCATCAGATACGGGTTCATGCGCAGTTTGTAGGCCATCCGATTCTTGGGGATGATCGTTACGGTGTCGCAGAGGCCAATCAAAAAATAAAAAAATCAGGTTTAAAGCGGCTTTTCCTGCACGCGCAATCGCTGGAATTTATTTTACCCGGCACCGATAAAAAATTCAGAATTGAAGCGCCCTTGGATGCCGATTTGCAATTAACTCTTGATAATCTTAGAGCGAGTGAATGAATGAGTAGAGAGTTTGACCTGATCATCTTTGATTGGGATGGCACCTTGATGGATTCGGCGGCTAAAATCGTGAATTGCATGCAGTCAGCGGCGAAAGATGAAAGCCTGCTGGTGCCTGGTCGTCAGGAAGTTGAAGAAATTATTGGGCTCGGTTTGCCTCAGGCAATTAAAAAGCTCTTTCCGGAAATCAGCAATATAACACGAATAGCGCTTCAGCAACGTTACTCCATTCATTATTCTCAGAACGATCAAACGCACACGCCCCTGTTCTCCGGTGTGGAAGTTGTGTTGTCACGTTTACTGGATGAGGGGTATGTTCTTGCTGTTGCAACGGGCAAAAGCAGAAAAGGACTTGATCGGGTCCTTCACAGTACGCAGCTGGGTCGTTTTTTTGCGGCCTCACGGTGCGCCGATGAAACGGCGTCCAAGCCTGATCCGCGCATGCTTAATGAGTTGCTGACGGAGTTGGATTGTAGTGCACAGCGGACATTAATGGTGGGTGATACTGAGTACGACATGGCTATGGCGCAACAGGCCGGTGTTGTAGCTGCGGCTGTCAGTTATGGTGTGCATGCTATTGAGCGTTTGCACGCCTATCAACCGCGTTATTGTTTGGATCAGCCTGTTGAATTGTTGACGCATCTTAATATTCGCCAAAGTTAAAGAAGAGTAGGGGCCGCAGCCAATTTTATTTTTGCAACAGGGCCGGCATGAGCAGGTATACATGTGAGTGAGCTATATATGAATAATTCAAATGAAAGTAAAGAATGGCAATTATTGGAAAAAATGTTGTTAAGCACGGTTACGGAACAACGAAGGGCGCGCCGTTGGCGTGTGTTCTTTAAATTATTTGTTTTTATAAATATTTTTGTCATGATTTATCTGTTTTTCACCGCGAGTTCTCAAATGACAATCTCGCAAAGCGGCGCGCATACAGCGCTCATAGATATTTCTGGTGTTATTTCAGATGATGCAGAAGCCAGTGCCGATAATATTACAAGCGGCTTGCGTCAGGCCTTTGAAAACAAGGCAGCCAAGGGAATTATCTTACGCATAAATAGTCCAGGAGGGAGTGCGGTTGCTTCTGATACCGTGTACTCGGAAGTCAAAAGGTTGCAAGTGCTTTACCCTAAAAAAGTCTACGCCGTTATTACGGATATTGGCGCTTCAGGGGGCTATTATATTGCAGCCTCGGCAGATGAGATTTATGCCAATCCTGCCAGTATTGTTGGCTCTATCGGTGTAAGACTCGGTGAGGGTTTTGGTTTTGAAAAACTAATAGAAAAACTGGGAATCGAACGGCGTATATTGACAGCGGGCGAACATAAGGCATTGCTGGATCCTTTTGCACCGATTAAACAAGACGAGTTGTTGCATATGAAAAACATGCTCAATGGCGTGCATGGACAGTTTATTGAGCGGGTTAAACAAGGCCGGGGCGATCGCCTTAGTGAAAATAAAGACATTTTCTCAGGGCTTTTTTGGAATGGCTTTGATGCCAAAAAGCTTGGTTTAATCGATGGTTTTGCGACTGCAGGTGATATTGCGCGCGACAAAATCAAGCAAGAAGAGTTGGTGGATTATACTGTTCGTCAGAGTCCTGCGGAGCGATTTTTTGAAAAAATGGGTGTTGTGATGACGAGGGCCGCGATCTCTGGTCTTGGAAAGGTTGAGTTTTCGGCATTAATGACGCCATGATGCCTGTGCTCAAAAGTGCGTGATGCTCAGGTCGTGTCTTTTGTAAATTTTGCTTCTATTTTATCTAGAATGCTTTGACAGTTGCCAGGTAGATGCCTATCATTTCGCCCCTATGCTAAAGAGCCCTCTGCCAAACACAATTGAACCATTGAAGTTGGTCGCCAAACGCACGTGTATGAAAGGCTGTATTGAGCTTGGATTACTGCAACGTTTGCGTCCTGATCTGGTCGGAGAGTCGGAAAAGAACCTGGTAGACGTAGAGCTGGTGTTTGCGAAGTCGCCCGATGGGCTGGCCACGGCGTCTGGTTTTGCCCGTGCCGATATGTTTTTGGTTTGTCAGCGCTGCTTGAATCCCATGGCATTTCGGGTTGATGCGGTCATAAATTGGGTGTTTGTCAGTGACGAAACATTGATGAGTCAGGTGCCAGCAAGCAGTGAGGCTATTCTTCTGAATGAAGAAACAATCTCTTTGTTTGATTTGATTGAGGACGAGTTACTGCTGTCACTGCCTGTTATCCCGATGCATCAGGAGGGGGAGTGCAAAGAGCAGGGTTATTCGCTTGTTTCGACAAATGAATCGCAGCACAAGGACGATGTGCCTGTGAAGAAATCGCCTTTTGTCGTGCTTGCTGACTTTAAAAAGAAAAGCTGAGTATTTAATTTTTTGATTCAAATGCTTGGATATGTGCCGGTAATATTGCTGGAAATTTTATAGGAGCCTAACACAATGGCAGTACAGAAAAGTAGAAAATCACGTTCTCGCCGAGGTATGCGTCGTGCTCATGATGCCTTGTCCGGTCCTACCTTGTCTGAAGACCGTGTAAGCGGTGAAATTCATCGTCGGCATCATGTCAGTGCTGATGGGTTTTACCGTGGACGTCAGGTTGTCGTCGAAATTGAACAAGAAGACGAAGAATAATCAAACAAGCATGGTATCTCATAAACCAGGTGTGGTGTCTCATAGATGAGTGATTCATGGGTCACTGTTGCGGTTGATGCGATGGGTGGTGATCATGGGGTGGTGGTCACCGTGCCTGCGAGTATCAGGACACTACAAGAAAATAGAAATCTGAAGCTGATTCTTGTGGGTGACCAGTTTTGTATCAATGCTGAACTGGGCAAATGCAGTAAAGACGCTGAGCTGCTGAGTCGCTTGGATATTAAGCACGCAACGGAAGTGGTGGGGATGGATGAAAAACCCTCCGTTGCCATGCGTACGAAAAAAGACTCCTCAATGCGTGTGGCTATTGATCTGGTCAAGGCAGGTATTGCCGATGCGTGTGTCAGCGCGGGCAATACGGGAGCGCTGATGGCTATCGGACGCTTCGTGTTAAAAACCCACCCCAAAATCGATCGTCCCGCAATTGTTTTTAATATTCCTACCATGAAAGGTTATTGCCACCTTCTTGATTTGGGTGCGAACGTTGATTGCGAAGCGCATCAGTTATACCAATTCGCCTTGATGGGTTCGATACTCTCTCAAGCCGTTGATGGCATAGCCTCCCCTCGGGTTGGTTTGCTGAATATTGGTACAGAAGAAATTAAAGGTAATGAAGTTATCAAAGAAGCCGCCGAACTGTTGCGAGCCAATCCACGCATTAACTACATAGGCTTTGTTGAAGCAGATGGCATTTTCAAGGGAGAGGCCGATGTGGTGGCCTGTGATGGTTTTGCTGGCAATGTGGCGCTGAAGTCTTGCGAAGGTACTGCACGGATGTTTGCTCACTTTGTTAAAGAAGAACTGAACCGAAACTTATACACCAAAATGTCCGCTTTGTTGACGCTGCCTGTGTGGAAGTCCTTAAAAAAGAAAATGGATCCGGGTGAGTATAATGGGGGCACGATGATCGGATTGCGTGGTGTTGTAATTAAAAGCCATGGCAGTGCTGATCAAGCTGGCTTTGAAACTGCGTTGAGATTGGCGGCAATCGAAGTCGAAAAAAACATTCCCCATCTGATTGACCAATGGTTTACAGAAAATGAGTTGAATACTTCAGTCAATTAAAATAATAACGGGTTTTTCTGCAGGTCAGCACAAACTCTTCTATTAGATCAGCAGTATTTTTGATACATCAACTAAGCAAACGGATATCGTTATGAAGGCAAAGATTGCGCTGCTTTTTCCGGGTCAGGGCTCCCAGTCTGTTGGGATGCTTAAAGAACTGGCCTCTGCTTATCCATTGCTTGAATCCACCTACCGCGAAGCGTCCGATGCGCTGGGTTTTAATTTGTGGGATGTGGTGCAAAACGGTTCGACCGAACAACTTAACCAGACCGACATTACACAGCCTGCACTTTTAACGGCGGGTGTGGCTATATGGCGTATTTGGTGTGACCAAGGTGGCGAAAAGCCGCTGGCTATGGCGGGTCACAGCCTTGGTGAATACACAGCATTGGTATGTGCTAATGTGTTTTCACTGACAGATGGCGTGCGTTTGGTCAGAAGGCGTGGCGAACTGATGCAACAGGCTGTGCCTGCAGGGCAGGGCGCCATGGCTGCTGTTTTAGGTTTGGACGATGACGTCATTGAGGCTGTTTGCAAGCAGGCATCTGCGGGACAAGTAGTTGCGCCAGTGAACTTTAACTCGCCTGGTCAAGTGGTGATTGCCGGTAATAAAGAAGCTGTCGAGCGTGCCACAGAGCAGCTAAAAACGGCAGGTGCAAAAAAGGTAGTGCCTTTGGCGGTGAGTGTGCCTTCACATTGTGCTTTGATGAAACCCGCTGCTGATTTGTTAAAAATTGAATTGGACGCCATAAATTTTCAAAGTCCACGTATTCCAGTGATTAATAATGTTGATGCCCGCGTTGAGACCGAGGCGAATGCCATTCGTGATGCGCTGGTGCGTCAGATGTACAGCCCGGTACAGTGGGTCAAGTGCGTGCAGCACTTGCTTGCTTTGGGAATTAATACCGGTTTTGAGTGTGGTCCTGGTAAGGTGCTGACAGGACTGAATAAACGTATTGATAAAACCTTTGTGGGCGAGTCATTACAGGATCCACAAGCGCTGCATTCAGCGTTGGCAATAACTGAGGGATAAAAAGGAGAGAGTATGTCGCTCACTGATAAAGTAGCGCTGGTTACAGGTGCGAGTCGTGGCATTGGTAAAGCGATTGCACTTAATCTGGCAGCCCAAGGTATTACCGTGGTTGGTACCGCCACTACAGAGCAAGGTGCAGAAGGCATTCGGGCTTATTTGGCAGCCAACTCGTTCAAAGGTGACGGCCTGGTGATGAATGTCACTGAAAGCTCATCGGTTGAAGAAGGTATAAAAGAAATTCAGGATCGATTTGGTGCGCCACTGATTGTCGTCAACAACGCCGGTATTACGCGGGATAATTTGATTGTACGCATGAAAGAGGACGAATGGGATCAGGTTATTGATACCAATCTTACCTCGCTCTATCGAGTGACCAAGACTGTTTTACGCGGTATGACCAAGGCACGATGGGGGCGCATTGTTAATATTGGCTCTGTTGTGGGTGCAACGGGTAATGCGGGGCAATGTAATTATGCGGCAGCCAAGAGTGGACTCGAAGGGTTTACGCGTGCGTTGGCTCAGGAAATAGCCGTTCGTAATATTACAGTTAACGCTGTGGCGCCAGGATTCATTGCAACGGATATGACACATGGATTATCCGAAGCGCATAAGGAGGCGCTGTTGACGAAAGTGCCCTTAGGACGTTTGGGTCAGCCGGAAGAAGTGGCTGCTGCAGTTGGTTTTCTGACTTCTGATTCGGCTTCTTATATCACAGGTTCCACGATTCATGTCAATGGCGGCATGTTCATGGGTTAATAAAAACCTTTTTGCGATGGTTTGTGGCTTGATTAGCGGACCATTGTTTTACTACACTTGCGACCGACCATTGTCGTAGGGAAGCTTCCAGGAAAAGAGAGTATATTTTATGAGTACAATAGAAGAACGAGTAAAAAAGATTGTGGCAGAGCAGTTGGGTGTAGATCTGGAAGAGGTGAAAGAAGAATCCTCTTTCGTTGACGACCTTGGCGCAGACTCACTGGATACAGTTGAGTTGGTTATGGCACTTGAAGAAGAATTTGAAACAGAAATTCCTGATGAAGAGGCCGAGAAAATTACCACTGTAGGTCTTGCAATCAATTACATCAAAAATAACCAGTAAATCTTTCTTTACGCGTCATAAGTAAAATTATGACGACACAGGTTAGAATCAAAGGCTGCTAAATGATTTAATGTTTAGCGGCCTTTTTTTGTTGACTGAGCACTGCATGGAAACCGGGTTGCTAATTTGGTGGAAAGAAGAATACAGAGTGAATCATGAAAAATGCATGGGTTAATGGTGAAGCAAGCCAGACTGTGTCGTTGCTGGATAGAGGTCTTACGTATGGCGATGGTCTTTTTGCAACGCTGTTGTTAAAATCCGGACGCCCTTGTTATCTAGAAAGGCACCTGGAGCGTTTGAGACAAGGTGCGAATCGTTTAAGAATGTCTTTTGATGAGGCATTACTTCGAGCCGAGTTGGCTGCCTTTCTGCTTGAGTCAGAGCGTAAGGGTTTGTTGGTACCAGACTGTCTATCAGTGCTTAAAATTATGCTTACTCGGGGTATGGGTGACAGAGGGTATCGTTTTTCAAATCATCACGTATGCACTCGGATTTTGATGCTTTTTGAGCATTCATCGCGCAGTCAGCAAAGCAGTCTGTCTGGCATTTGCATCCGACTGTGCTCTACTCCAATCAGTGTTAATCCTTCTCTGGCCGGGATTAAACATTTAAATCGGCTGGACTGCGTACTGGCCAGAAGTGAGTGGGATAATCCGGACATCCAGGAAGGTTTAATGTTAAATCAGCAACAACGTATTGTTGAAGGCACCATGAGCAATATTTTTATTGTGCATCAGGGTGTGTTATTGACGCCCAGTGTTGAGCAGGCCGGGGTGGCTGGAGTGATGCGGGCTGTGATTTTGGACAGAGCTTCCAGGAAGGGTATTCAGGCATTAGAGGTCGAGCCATTTACGATTGATCAGCTAATGCAGGCGGACGAAGTGTTTGTTTGTAATAGTGTGATTGGTATTTGGCCCGTGATTCAATGCGATGCTGCCTCATGGCCTGTAGGACGTATGACTCGATGTTTGCAGCAATGGATAGAGCCCTCCCATGACCAGTAAAAAATGGATAGTGGTGTTGTCGCTAACACTGACGCTAACGTTGACGGGGCTCTTGGTGACCTGGGCTTATCGGAGTTTATTCACACCGGTGGTCTTTTCTCAATCGCCCGTAGAATTTGAAATTAAAACCGGCCGATCCTTGTTCAGTGTGACTAAAGCATTACATGCATCAGGCCTTATCTCGTCTCCATGCGCGTTGACTTTGTCCTTATATGGTTATTTGAGCGGGCAAGCACCTTTAATTAAAGCGGGTGAATATCGTTTGCTCAGCGGTCAAACGCCGGTTGAAATACTTAAACAATTTGTTGATGGTCGCGTAATACAACATGCTTTTACGATTGTTGAAGGCTGGACCGTTTCTGATTTGCTGCATGCCCTCGCCAAGGAAACGAAGCTTAAACATGAATTGCAGGATATCAACAGCGATGAATTACTGGTAAACATGGGGCTTGAAGCACAATCGGCCGAAGGATTGTTTTTTGCTGATACGTATTATTTTGTCCGTTCAGATACAGACGTCAGCATTCTTAAACGTTCCCATGACCGTATGGAGGACGAATTGAAAAAGGCGTGGGTAAAACGCGCGAATGGTTTACCTTTAACGCAGCCCTACGAAGCGCTTATTCTGGCCTCGATAGTAGAAAAAGAAACAGGGGTTCCGGAAGAACGGGCTGAAATTGCCGGCGTGTTTGTGCGTCGTTTGCAAAAAGGCATGTTGTTACAAACGGATCCTGCGGTCATTTATGGCTTGAAAAACAATTTTGACGGTAATCTTACTCGGCAGCACTTACAGACAGATACGCCCTACAACACCTACCTGCATCTTGGCTTACCCCCTACACCGATTGCCTTGCCAGGACGTGATGCACTTCATGCCAGCCTGCATCCCAAAGAGGCAGACTCTCTTTATTTTGTGGCCAAAGGTGATGGTAGGCATTATTTTTCGGCAACACTGGAGGAGCATTCTATCGCGGTTAAAAAATATCAATTACAAAGAAAAGAAGATTACCACTCCGCTCCTGCTGTTAGGCATTGAATATAAAGGGTTGTATAGATTATGGGCGCAGAGAAACGAGGCGTATTCATTACGCTGGAGGGAACAGAAGGAGCGGGTAAGAGTAGCAATCTATCTTTTATTAACGATTTTCTGCGGAGCAGGAATATAGATCTGATAGTCACGCGTGAACCAGGTGGCACTCCTCTTGCCGAAGAAATCAGATCTTTACTCTTAACACCCCGTAGCGAAAGAATCTGTGCGAACACGGAGCTGTTGCTGATATTCGCTGCTCGCGCCCAACATCTACAGCACTTAATTGAACCCAGTTTGCGTTCTGGCCAATGGGTTTTGTCTGATCGTTTTACCGATGCCAGCTTTGCTTACCAAGGTGGTGGCAGGCAGATGAACATGGACACCATTTCGCAGTTAGAGCGGATGGTGCAAGGTGACTTGCGTCCTGATTTGGTGATCTTGCTGGATGTGCCGGTTGAAATTGGCATGCGACGGGTCTTGAAGCGGGGAGCGCTTGACCGTTTCGAGCAAGAAAATATCGCTTTTTTTGAACGGGTGCGTGAGAGCTATCTTCAGCGGGCAAAGGCGATGCCTGATTCCTATGCCGTCATTGATGCCAAGCAATCACTGGTCAAAGTGCAACAGGATATTGTTTCAATACTGGAACCTTACCTCGGATGAGCACTTTTTCCAGCCTGCAAATTCCTGCCAAACCCTTTCCATGGCAACAAACTCAATGGCAACAGCTAGGTGAGCGCATGAACTTGAATCGCCTCCCTCATGCGCTGTTGTTGTTGGGGCCACAAGGTGTCGGTAAATTGAATTTCTCGGCAGTGCTGGTTGAACGTGTTTTGTGTCGTCAGCCTCGCGACGGATTGGCCTGTGGTCAATGCAAAAGCTGTTTGTTGTATCTGTCGGGCAATCATCCTGACTTTAAAGTCATTGAGTGTTTACCTAAGAAGAAAAATATTTCTATTGATCAGATACGTGAGGTGGGCGACTTCATGAACAAGCAGGCACAACTGAGTGGCTATCGTTGTGTTGTAATCGCTAATGCAGAGCAAATGAGCGAGTCGGCCGCCAATGCTTTGCTCAAGGTGCTCGAAGAGCCTGGTGAGCAAAGCTTGTTTGTCCTGGTTTCCCACAGCGCAGGCTCGCTGAAACCAACCATCAAAAGCCGCTGTCAGATGATTCGTTTTGTTGTGCCGCCGAGCGCACAAGCGCTGCAGTGGCTTGCTCCCCTGGTTAATTCAAGTGAGCAGGCTCAGACCTTGCTGAGCCTCAGCGGCGGAGCACCTGTTGCGGCGAAGGAAGCTCAACAGTGGACGTGGCTGGATCAGCGCGAGGTGATTGCCAAACAATTATTGGCACTGCGATTACGCCAAGCCGAAGAGTTGATGGTTGCCAACACCTGGCAGAGCGTGCCGCCTTTAGCGTTGTTGTTATGGCTTTATAACTGGACCTTGGATTGCCTGAAACTAAGCCAGGGCTTGGTGATTGTGAATCAGGATCTGGCACCGGTATTGGGTCGAATTGTCGATACAATTGAGCGCGACAGCCTGTTTTATTTCAGTGAAGCCGTGCTTGAGAGTTATTTGTTACTTGCTCATGAAGGAAACCCTAATATACTTTTAATGTTAGAGGGGCTCACGATCCGTTGGTCCCAGTTGCCTTGAATGCCTGGAGGCATCCTTCCCCTGGAGTGGTTTAGAAATGAGTGGCGCACGAAGTGGTATTTTATCACTCACTATTAAGGATAAGGCTGTCCTTTACGCAGCGTATATGCCTTTTGTGAAAAATGGGGGCTTGTTTATACCCACCAGCAAACAATACCACTTGGGTGATGAAGTGTTTTTGTTGCTCACCCTAATGGAAGAACCAGAAAAAATTCCAGTGGCGGGCAAGGTGGTCTGGATTACCCCGCGTGGAGCAGGCGGTACACGCGCGACGGGTGTTGGTGTCCAATTCAATGATGAAGGTGTTACCGCGCGCAAAAAAATCGAAACCTATCTGGCGGGTGCCTTACAGTCTGACCGACCGACTCATACGATGTAATTGCGTACATTAAGCCGCTTTCTACGTCACTTAAAACAAGCACTGACAGCGTATTTAAATAAACGTATTTGAAGAGTAAACGGGTTTTTTAATGAGGGGCTGTGTGCGAGGGTAAAAAAACCAGCGCACTTGAAGGTGCGCTGGATAAAGACCAATAGGAGTTAGTCGTAATACCCTAACTTCAACAACTCGAAATGCAGAGTGTCGATGCCCACGCATTACATTAAGCAGTATTGACGAAGTTTTAGAAATTGCCAGTTTATGACGTGTTTTTTTTAAGGAATCGCGTTTATGGCCCGGTCAATAACGTTTTTGGGTGTATAAAAATGGGGCGAAAAGCGAATGCCTCCACCGCGATGGGCGCAGATAACGTGTTTGGTCATCAGGACTTGGTAAAGATTGTTGCTATCGAGTGTGCGGTGTTTGAAGGTAACGATTCCTGCGCGACGCTCCCGTTGTTGTGTCGAAATTATATCAATATGTGGGTGAGCCTGTAGCTTCTTAATCAAATAGCTGATGTTCTCATCCAATTGCCGATGCACCTGTTCTATGCCTACTTCCAGAAGCAGGGACAGGCTGGCGGACAAGGCATGAATAGACAGCATATTCGGACTGCCACACTCAAAACGCTGGGCTGACGGGGCCACTGTCCATGTTTTACGGGAATAATCACCGGCATGCTCGATCATGTGCCATCCATATTCATTCACTTCCAGCTGGGAGCGCGCCGTGGGGCTGGAATAAAATACGGCCAGACCTTCCGGCCCCAGTAACCATTTGTGCCCATCGGCAATAACAAAATCTGCGTGAATCTGTTGTACATCAAACGGCAGGGCACCGAGACTTTGAATGGCATCAACACAAAAAAGAATGGCGTTCTGCTGACAGAAGGCGCCGAGAATTTCAAGGTGAAGGCGAAAACCGCTGGCATACTGAACTGAACTGATGGAAATGAGGCGCGTCTGGTGATCAACTGCAGCGATGATATCTGCTTCCGGATTAAGTCCCTTGAGCGATACCTCTTTGACGACAACGCCTTTGGTGCGCAAGGACTCCCAAACGATACGGTTGGAGGGAAATTCTTCATCACTGATAACGACGTTGTCACCTGCGCGCCATGTCAGGCCATACGCAACCATGGACAGACCTTCCGAGGTGTTTTTTACCAGCGCAATGTCATTACTGTCATCTGCGTTCAAAAGCATCCGGCATTGTTCCCGCAGTTGTTTTTCAAGCAAAAGCCAGTTGCGATAATGGGTGGCACCCCAGTGTGTGTTTTCGTGGCTGAAGCGATTCACCGCCAATTCAGTTCGTTTGGGCCACGGCGCAACAGCGGCATGATTGAGATAGCACAGAGCAGGATCCAGAGGAAATTCATCTGCAAGATTCATAGTGTAAGCATCATGGTGATTTTACTGACGAGTCCGTGCAGAAATGCTATAAACCAACAGGCTTAACAGATGACTGCACCGAAAGTGTTTGTTTATTTGCTGTGTTGAAAAAGGACGTTTCATTTTTTATTAAGGGCTTGTTTAAAGCAACTATTTATGAAGAAAGTTTTCAGTGCTTGTTTTCTGGTGTTATTGCTGGCGGGGTGTGCCATTTATCCGCAGTCCAATAGCGTGTTGGGTTATGCCCGAATTGCCGATCATTATCGTATTGATCGTCAAAGAAACCTGGTGATTCCTTTTGAATCAGTGATCTATTTGCCTTTGATTGATAGTGGCAGCGTAGAAAGTGAGGAATACCCGCAGCTGATGGGGCAGTGGTTGCGTCAGGCCGATACGTCATTCAAGTCACGTTTTAAGCAGGTGCTGCGTGGTCGGATCATGGAAGGTGAAGGTCAGGCGCTGCTATCGGCACGTGAATCAGGCGCAGATTATCTGCTGATACTCTTGCCTACAAGCTGGGATGGTCAGGCGTGGTCTGTGGACGACACCCATACCATAGTTGGCATGAAACGCATACGTTTTGTGGTCAAACTGGTGAATGTGCGTAGTGGTGATTTGCTCGATCAGATTGATGTGCAGGCACAAAGTGGTTATCTGACGTTTTGGGGTGATGATCCGGCAAGCCTAAGTGCGGCTGCTTTTAATCAGTTGGCAAGAGACCTGAGTTCAAGATGAACGGCTGGTTTGATATTTATTGTGGGAACAGGTTATGACCAATCACGCCAAGCCGTCTGCGGCGACTTTGATTAAAAGCGCTGAACAGGCAATAAAAACCAGCCGTGGATTGCCCCCCATTCATTTGTGGCATCCGCCCTTGAGTGGTGATCTGGACATGCGCATTGCCCGAGATGGCCAATGGTATTATCAGGGTTCATCAATTAATCGTATCGCCTTGGTTCGTTTGTTTTCAACCATTTTACGCCGTGAAGACGATGATTATTATCTGGTAACGCCGGTTGAAAAGTGGCGGATACAGGTTGATTTGGCGCCTTTTATCGCTATTTCATTGAAGGTTGAACACGATGCTTGCGGGCAAACTTTAACGTTTGCCACCAATGTGGGTGACAGTGTGATAGCTGATGCGCAGCATCCTTTGCGTGTGGAAGTGAATCCTGAAAATGATGAACCCAAGCCTTTTGTGTTAGTGAGAAATGGATTGGAGGCCTTGGTCAGTCGCAATGTTTTTTATCAACTGGTTGAGAACGCGCAAGAACGGCAGGTGAACAAGCGCCAGGTCTTGGGTGTTGAAAGTGCCGGACAGTTTTTTGTGCTGGGTTGATGCAGCGTTTTACTTAGAACATTTTCCGGTGTGTTTCTTTTTGCAAGAGTTTGATTAACACCGTGAGGGCATAGGCAAGTTCTTTGGCTGTGTCTTCATTGGGGCTGATTTCTATCCACTGCGAACCCTGAATAGGCGAACGTAACCAGCAGCTTTGGCTGGTTTTAGTACAGCGGTAAGTAATATAGGGATCAATGCCGTAGACATTGATTTTTGTGGTGTTGATGACCGATTGCTGGTTTTGCTGCGTATTTGGAGCGTAGGACTGACGACTGGTGATCAGATTGCCTTGGTGATCGTGACTCAGCGAATAACGCGCAACAGGTGCCTGTGTTGTTTTGGTGATGGTTTGTGCGGGCCTGAGACTATAGTCTGTCAGCAAACTGTTAATGTGCATCAGCAGTGCCTGATCCGCCTGATTTTTGAGATACAAGGTTTGAAGTTTCTGGATATATTGTGTGGAGTCTTGTTCCGGAATCAGCGGCGACGGGGTTTCGTTGGTTAACGTATCGGAGGGTATGTTTGTTTTTGCTTGAGGCAACGATGTGGCGCTTACCTGAAAAGTCGCACTAAAAAAAATAAAACCGAGCAATGCCAGCGATGTAAGGGTGCAAGGACGTGTCATGACAGTTGTTCCTGAGTTTGGGGCTATGCGTGTATTTTGGGCAGCAACGCCGCCGTGCGGATAGTGTTAACAGGCTCTGGAAATTACATGAGCCATGATCAAAGCCAGGCGTAGTCGACCTGGTGGTCGAAGTATAATAAATTTTCCTTTTACAGCATCAAGAATTTCATCCTCGGTGTTCTGTTGTAGCGTACTTTATCTTTGCCCGGGCTTTGGAGTATCCTTGCCTTTGTAGGGTTTTATAAAAGACGAAAGGCATCAGATATTTATTTTTTAGCTGCCGCGTTTCAGAAATTCTGAAAATAATAAATTCAAATCAATCGACAGTGAGGAGCACGCATGAAGAATTTTATCCTGATAGGCAAAGCCGCAACACTCGCAACATGGGCTGTTCTCGCCAGCAATATGTTCATTCCGGCATTTTGGAGCAATTTGCATCCGCAAATAGGACTTTATTTAAATATAGGTTTTATTGCGCTCGTGATTATTCATAATTTTGAAGCCTTGATGTTTATGAATAACAACCGTAATTCAGGCAAACCCATCCTTATGGATGGCCTGCAAGTGTTTGCGTTTGGTTTTTTTCATCCCTTGTCACTCAAAGAAAACGCTGAGCAAAGTACCTATTCGCAAGCCGCGTGATCTTGGCTGAGAGTTAAGTTAGGACAGTGAACAAGGCGCATCTTTATTCCTTGTGTTAAAAAAGCCACGTGAGAAAACCACGTGGCTTTTTTAATGCGTAAGTAAGCGCTGTTTTAATCACATTTGACACTGGGGGGGTGAAAATACCTTAACGCCCTACCAGCGAGCGGGCGATAATTTCTTTCATGATTTCTGACGAACCCCCGTAAATACGCTGAACCCGGGCATCGACATAGGCGCGTGATATAGGGTATTCACTCATATAACCGTAACCACCAAACAGCTGAACACATTCGTCCGTGACACGGCCCTGAAGTTCGGTGGCGGCGAGTTTGGCCATGGAAGCCATGGTGGTGTTCAGCGTGCCATGTATGTATTGATCAATGCACTGATTGATAAACGCGCGATTCAATTCAATGGCCGTTTTCATTTCTGCCAATTTGAAGCGGGTATTTTGAAAATCACTGATCGATTTACCAAAGGCCTTACGTTGTTGCACATAATCGATGGTCCATTCCAAGGCCCCATCGGCAGCCCCCAGACCCATGATGGCGATGATGAGTCGTTCTCTGGGTAATTCATTCATCAAATGGATAAAACCTTCGCCTGCCTGCCCGAGTATGGCCGACTTGGGCACCACAAGATTGTCAAAAAACAATTCCGACGTATCGCCCGCGTGTTGCCCCATTTTGTCCAGCTTGCGGCCACGACTGTAACCGGGCAATGTGGTGTCGACCAGAAAAAGCGACATCCCTTTTGAGCCTTTTTGTTGATCGGTTTTAGCGGCCACAATCACAAGATCCGCATGCTGACCATTGGTGATAAAAATTTTGGACCCGTTTATACGGTAATGTTCGCCTTCGGCTTTGGCGGTGGTGCGAATGCCGGCCAGATCGCTGCCTGCATTGGGTTCGGTCATGGCGATGGCGCCCACAACGTCGCCGGTCAGCATTTTCGGCAACCACTGCTGTTTTTGTTCCTCCGTGCCCAGATGGAGTAAATAAGGGATCACAATGTCAGAATGAATCGATACATTGGTGGCCAATGCAGCGGCGCCGGCGCGGGCAATTTCCTCCGGAATGATGGCCGAAAAGGGAAAGTCAGCGCCCGTACCGCCTTCTTTTTCGGGCACATCAACGCCCAATAAACCGGCTGCACCGAGTTTGTTCCAAATGGATCGAGGGCTCATGTGGTCCTTTTCCCATTGGGTGTAGTAGGGCATGACCTCTTCGTTGAGAAACTTGCGTACAGTTGCGCGAAAAAACTGTAGTTCTTCGTTATTTGGATCGTAGGTGGCAGTTAGTGTCATCGATTTTCCTTGTTCCTCTTATATGGCAGGTGGTATAGCGGGTACTTAAAAATTCAGGCTGATGCTGGTTGCCTTTCGATTGGCATAGCGAAGGTAGATATCGGGAAATTTATCGGCATATTTTTTAATCCATTCTTCGGCCGCTTCATCGCTGTTGAGACTGCGCCCTTCCTTTTTGAGGATGTATTGCCTGTAGCTTTCGATATGGCAAATTTGTTCAACCATTCGGGCGGTAAAATTTTCTTCACTGTTATGAAACTGAATACCAATAGTGAAATTTTTGCCTATTTTTCTGCACCAGACCACTTCGCCTTTGAATTTGAAATGGCTGGAAATACTTGGCACAGTGATGGACACCATTTTCCCCACGGGAATGGATTGTTCGGCAATAAAAGACAGCCCCCCTTCGCTGATGTTAAGGGAGTGGTGTGGATGCGACTGGGCATCTGTTTCGATATGCACGTTCAGCGGAATATCCGATGCGTGCCGAATAAAATTGCGCATATTTTTGCGTCCTGCCTGGCAGATAACTTAAGCAAGAGAGCGTCATGGCCTCTTAGTCGCAGTGTAGTGTATTACGCCTGATTCGGTAGTGTTGGGTGGTATGCTTGCGCATTCTGACACGGATTTTTCGTTTTTTCCTTGTATTTCTTTTTATTACTACCTATTTATACAGATCAATACGGCCCGGATTATGGCTTTGTTTTGCAAAACGTGGCTGGACTTATGGCCGTGTTCCTTATAGCGTGGCCACAGTTTTGACGCATACCATTTTGATTGACGTTTATTTTTTACTTAGGGGATTCACAACGTAATGAGTGCAAAACCTTCCATGCATGAACAGAACAAGGCGCCTGTGGCGAATTTTGAACCTTATGCCGGGTTTAAACATGTGCGAACCGAAAAAATCAATTCGCTGGCTATTTTCGTCAGTGAATATGTGCATGAAAAAACCGGGGCGCTGCATTACCACATTGCTGCCGATAATCAGGAGAACGTGTTTCTGGTGGGTTTGCGTACCGTGCCCACCGACTCCACGGGTGTGGCGCATATTCTCGAACATACGGCCTTGTGCGGGAGCGAGAAATATCCGGTGCGCGACCCCTTTTTTATGATGATTCGCCGCTCCTTGAACACTTTTATGAATGCCTTCACCAGCAGTGACTGGACGGCCTATCCCTTCGCCAGCCAGAACAAAAAGGATTTTGACAACCTGCTGGATGTTTATCTTGATGCGGTTTTCTTTTCACGACTCGATCCGCTGGATTTTGCCCAGGAAGGGCATCGTATGGAATTTTCTATGCCTAACGATCCCAGTACTGATCTGGTCTATAAAGGCGTAGTGTTTAACGAAATGAAAGGGGCCATGAGCTCCACCGTGGCCACCGTGCATGAAGCCCTCAATTACCATCTCTTTCCCAGCAACACCTACCATTACAACAGCGGGGGTGACCCTGAAAGTATTCCTGATCTGAGTTATGAACAACTTAAGCAGTTTTATCGTATCCATTACCACCCCTCAAACGCCATCTTTATGACCTATGGCGACACGCCAGCGGCCCGTTTGCAGGAGCGTTTTGAAAAACAGGTTTTGAGCCGTTTTGAGCGTCTTGATACCCGCATTGCGGTCGGTGATGAAAAACGTTATCTCGCACCGATGGCTGTGGAGCAGTCATACGCACTGGATCATGAGGGCGATACGGAACTCAAGGAAAAAACGCATCATGTGCTGGCCTGGTTATTGAGCCAAGCCATTGATGTTGAACAACATTTAAAAGCGCAATTGTTGTCGGATGTGCTGCTGGATAACAGCTCGTCCCCCTTGCGGCGGGCCCTGGAAACGACCGATATCGGTACGGCGCCTTCGAGTTTGTGTGGTCTGGAAGACAATCATCGTGAAATGAGTTTTATGTGTGGCATTGAAGGCAGCGAACCCGAAAAGGCCCACGATTTTGAACAGCTGGTGCTCACTGTGCTCAACGATGTCGCTGTCAACGGCGTGCCGCAGGAACAGGTTGAAGCCATGTTGCATCAGCTGGAAATCCAGCAACGTGAGATTGGGGGTGGCCACTATCCTTTTGGTTTGCAGTTGATTCTCAGTGGACTGGCTCCCGCCGTGCATGGCGGTGATCCTATCGCGGCCATGAATCTGGATCCTGTCTTGGCGAAGCTGCGTGAAGACATCAAAGACCGGGCGTTTATTCCGCGACTGGTGAAAGAGCTTTTGCTCGATAACACGCATCGCGTGCGTCTGACCATGAAGCCTGATCCTGACTTGAATGAGCGCCGACAAGCGGCTGAGGCCGAGCGTTTGAAAAAAATAAAGGCGGGACTCAGTGCCGGACAGCAGGCTGACATTATTGAATTGGCAGCCAGACTGAACGCACGGCAAAATCAAAAAGACGATGCAAGCATTTTGCCCAAGGTCGGACTGGAGGACGTGCCCAAGGAATTCAAGGTAGCACAGGGCAGCGCTCAGCAACTTATTGGCTTTCCCGTGGCATTTTATCCGCAGGGCACCAATGGGTTGGTATATCAGCAAATCATTGTTGACATGCCCTTCCTGAGCGACGACTTGCTCGATATTCTGCCGTACTACACCTCCTGTTTGAGTGAAGTTGGTTCAGCCGGTCGTGATTACCTTGAAACGCAAGCCAAACATTCAAGCGTCAGCGGTGGTATTCACTGCAGCATGTCGATACGTGGTGCTGTTGACAACGAACAACAGGTCAGCGCTTATCTGGTGTTATCGAGCAAAGCGCTGAATGCCAAACACCGGGAAATGAGTGTTTTGTTGCAGGAAACACTGTGCCAAGCACGTTTTGACGAGACCGAACGCATCAAGGATCTTTTAGCGCAGCGCCGCGCACAAGTGGAACAAAGTATTACTGACAGTGGCCACACACTGGCCATGCTCGCTGCCAGTGCCGGGTTGGCGCCGGTTGCGTACTTGAGTCATAAAACCAGTGGTCTCGAAGGCATTACGCGTCTCAAAGCACTTGATGATTCTCTGCGCAGTGGTGACTCACGGGCCATTGATGCGTTGCTTGCACAATTTAAACAACTGCACGCGTTGATCATGAACGCACCCAAACGGATGCTGCTGGTGGCTGAACAAAACGCAGAAACCACGGTACTTAACGATTTGGCTGAGGTGTGGGCGGGGCAACAAGCCTCAATCCAGGGTTTCCGACCCTTCACCTTAAACCCGACCCGGGAAAGTCGTCATCAGGCCTGGATTACCAGCACGCAAGTGAATTTCTGTGCCAAGGCCTATCCAACGGTCACGGCTGAGCATGTTGATGCGGCGGCATTGACCGTGCTGGGTGGATTCCTGCGTAACGGTTATTTACATCGGGCAGTACGCGAACAGGGTGGCGCCTATGGTGGTGGTGCCTCGGCAGACAGTGCCAATGCCACCTTCCGTTTCTTCTCTTACCGTGATCCGCGCCTGGAAGAAACACTGGCTGATTTTGATCAGGCTATTGTGTGGTTGTTGAGCACAGAACATGCCTGGCAGCAGGTCGAAGAAGCCATTCTCGGGGTGGTCAGTGATATTGATAAACCCAGTTCGCCTGCGGGTGAAGCCAAACAAAGTTATCACAATGACTTGTTTGGTCGCACTGAAGAGCAACGACGACGCTTCAGGGACAGAGTTCTGGCGGTCAGCCTGGACGATTTGCAACGCGTGGGGCGCACGTATTTAACGGCAGATAAAGCCAGCACCGTTGTGGTTACCCACAGCGCGAATATTCCCCGCGCGCAAGCGCTGGGTTTGAGTGTGATGCAGGTGTAAGTGGGCAGTAAAGGTGGGCAGCAGCCAAGACGTATCAGGTCACACTGCTAATGTCTGCCCACCGGATGTGCGTGTCGTTAATGAGTCCCTAATTCAGTGCCAATGTATCAATCTTCCCCGCGAGGTTTAGGTGTAGGTTGACACACTCGACAATTAGGGTCAGTCTCGCCACCGCCGGATTCGATGAAACGCATTTTATGAATTCCTGTTTCGCGATTGCTCGACACCTGATACGTTCGCAGTGTTTTAGTGGCAATGGCCTGCACCACAGAGGCGTGGCCGGTGTGATAAGTCCCTTCTACCACAGTGCGTTCGAGCTCTTGCAAGTGTTCGAATTCAAGGCCGGTGATTTCATTTGTTAAACGCTCCACGGTAAGCGTCATGCGCTCATCTTGCGGGCCGCCGGTGCCAAAGGCCAGCTGCCGTGGGCTGTAGGCTTCCAGTAGTAATACGCCACCGCGCTTGAGCGCACTGCTCATTTGTTGATGCAGGTGGTGCCGGGCGTCTTCGGGTAAATGGCAAAATATCGAAACAATGCCGTCCCATTGGTTTTCGCCCAGTTGAAATGTGGCAAGGTCGGCCTGAATGCAGGTGAGGGTAACCTGTTTTTCGACCGCAAGTTTTTTGGCTTTTTCAAGACCCACCGCCGATAAATCAACGGAGGTAACGTCATAACCTTTGCTGGCGAGAAACACCGCATTGCGACCTTCACCTTCTGCCAGGCACAATACTTTGCTGCCGCGAATTTTTGAGTAGTGTTGTGCAAGAAATTCGTTGGGTTCCTTGCCGTAGGCGTAGTCGTTGCTGCTGTAGCGCGTGTCCCACATATCCTGGCCTGTTTGTATTTTTTGCATGCCTTATATCCGAGTTATTTATAAGCGGGTAATGAACTGCAATTAGGGCGCTTGTATTATTAATCGTATTCACTGCCTTAATATTCAAGTAATAAAGTTTCATACTAAGGACGACAAGTTGGTCTTGTAGCGAGTCTGTAGAAAAACCCCATTCTGAACACCTGTTTCAGCGTTGGGTAGATTTTTTTCAAACCAAACCTTGGTTTTCATTTTTGGCTTCTTGTTTTTCTAACATTTTTTCATTGCAAA
>Ga0209841_1000006_pt1 | contig 50125 bp, 48 predicted proteins | sample GWRWT4_30Apr14_FD_187185 | JGI IMG/M metagenome (GOLD analysis project Ga0209841, IMG submission 187185) | Sand microcosm microbial communities from a hyporheic zone in Columbia River, Washington, USA - GW-RW T4_30-Apr-14 (SPAdes) (version 2) | ecosystem: Engineered > Artificial ecosystem > Sand...
GTCGCAGGGCCCACCAGCACGCGCAGGCTGGTGGCGGTGGCCGCGGCCGTGAACTTCAAGCGGGCCTCGCCCTTCTCGGTCAAGGGGGCGCTGGCCAGCAAGGTGGCCTCCGAGCTGAAGACATAGGCGACCGCGCTGGTCTTGCCGTGCGAGGCCGTGTCGTCAGGCAGTTCGGCCTGCACGACAATGTCGATGGGATGGGTGTTGTCCGAGGTGTTCATGGTCTGCGCTCCTGAGTTGATGCACCTTGTGTCAAGGCTTGTCGCGACTCTAGGGCTGTGGTCTGCTCAGCGCTTCCCCATACCTTAGGGATGAGGCTGGTTCACATTAGGGGGCCTCATCGCCCGCGTCATTCAAGGAGCTGATTCATGAGCGAAGAACGTCCCGTGCTGCCATTGCCCACCCTCAAGCTGGGCGTCTACCGCCACTACAAAGGCGAGCGCTACCAGGTCTATGGCGTGGCCCGCCACAGCGAAACGCTGGAGGCCCTGGTGGTCTACCGACCGCTGTATGGCGAAGGTGCTTTGTGGGTGCGCCCCTACGCCATGTTCACTGGCCGCATCACCATCGATGGGCTTGATCAACCCCGTTTTGAATGGGTCGATGCTGGCCACGAAGGCGCCCTGCATTGATCAAAAAGCGGGGCTTTGCACGGGTCAATTCAGCGTTTAAGTTTTTGGGGCAGCGCCAGATACTGAGCTCAGCTGAAAAGGATGCCGACCATGTCACGCCTCAACCCTCACCACATGATGGGCTGGATCACTGCCGCTGCGGTGCGCCACCCCGATGACCTGATCGCGCACGTGGCCGATCGTGTGCACGCCAGCAAGCCTGCGGCCCGCAAAGCCGTGGCGCGCCTGGTGGAGGCCGGCTGGTTGGTCAAAGAGGGCAGCCAATCTCGTCCCGTGTACCGCCCCGGCTTGTTTCGGCAGGTGGTGGCCAGCTACCCATTGCAAGGCTTGGTGGAAGACGTGCCCTGGGAGCGCGACTTCATGCCCAACTTCGTGCTGCCGCCCTCGGTGCAGCGCATGGCCCAGCACGTCTTCAACGAGATCCTGAACAACGCGATTGACCACAGCGGCGGCACCACCGTCACCGTGTCCTTGCGCCAGACGCCCAACCACGTGCAGCTGCTGGTGTCCGACGATGGCCGAGGCCTGTTCGACCGCATCCGCGAGTCATTCGCCATCGACGATGCCCAGCACGCCATGCTGGAGCTGAGCAAAGGCAAGCTCACGAGCCTGCCTGATCGGCACACCGGTCGGGGCTTGTTCTTCTCGGCCCAGTTGGCCGATGTGTTCGAGGTGCATGCCAATGGCTCGAACTTCCAGCGCCGTGGCTGGGATGGCGGGGGCTGGCATTGCGGCAAGCCCTTGGCCCGCCAGGGCACCTCGGTCTACGCCTCGATCGCGCTGGACACCGAACGCACGCTGGATTCGGTCCTGAACGTGTGGAGCACCGACCGCCAGGGCATCGCGTTTGACCGCACCCGCGTGCCACTGCGTTTGCTGCTGTCGACCAACACCGCCTTGGACTCGCGCTCGCAAGCCCGCCGTGCGGCATCCAGGTTGCAGCAGTTCAGCCATGCCCGGATCGACTTCAGTGGCGTGTCCGACATTGGCCACAGCTTTGCCGACGAATTGTTCCGCGTGTTCGCGGGGCAACACCCCGAGCTGGAGCTGGTGGCCGAGAACATGTCGCCCAAAGTGGCCAACCTGGTCCACGCCACGATTTCCGGTCAGGCATGAAAAAAGCGGCCTAAGCCGCTTTTTGGTGCGTTCAAACGCGCGCTGGAATTACAGCGGGCGGATGTTCGAAGCTTGGGGGCCCTTTTGGCCTTGCTTGACTTCGAATTCCACGCGTTGGTTTTCTTGCAGGCTGCGGAAGCCGCCTTCGCTGCGGATTTCGCTGAAGTGAGCGAACAGGTCCTTGCTGCCATCTTCAGGAGCGATGAAGCCAAAGCCCTTGCCGTCGTCAAACCATTTCACGGTGCCAGTTTGTGTCGTACTCATGGATGTTGTTCCTTGTAGAGTGATTGAAAAATTAAGAATCCACACAAGCTTGCACCCGTGTGGCAGAAACACTCAAGAAACGTCAAACCGGGAGTTGAAACCTGGACCGTGTCAGCAGCGTTGAACAAGTTCAGCGTGCTTGGCGGTAGAAAACGAAGACCTTGAGGAAACGGTCTTGTGCATGTCTGTGGGCTTAATGTACCTGCATTGCACCAAAATGTCACGCCACGAATTTCAGCACAGTGAAATAGTGGCTGGCGGTGCCGCCCAGCACGAACAAATGCCAGATGCCATGGGCGTGCCGCATGCGGGTGTCGATCACGTAGAAAATGATGCCCACGGTGTAGAGCAGCCCGCCCGCCACCAGCCAACGCCAGCCATCATCTTGCAGACCATTCATCAGGGGCACGGCCGCCGCCACGCCGCACCAGCCCATCAGCACGTACAGCGGCACCGAGGGCACGGTGTCACGTCCCCACCACAACTCCTTGCAGATGCCGATGGCGGCCAGCGTCCACACAAAGGCGAACAGCGACCAGCCCAAGGTACCCTGCAAGGTGACCAGGGTGAAGGGCGTGTAGGTGCCCGCGATCAGCAGGTAGATGGCGCAGTGGTCGACCTTGGCCCAGCGCTCTTTGCTGGCGCCCCGGATGCTGTGGTACATCGTGGACGCCGCGTACAGCAGAACCATCGACAGGCCAAAAATGCTGAAGCTGACGATCTTCAGGGCATCACCGGCTTGCAGCGCCTGCGCGATCAACACGGCCGAGCCCACCACGGCCAACGCCAGCCCCAGCAAGTGGGTGACACTGTTGAATCGTTCTCCGTGGTACATGACAACAAGCCTTGTTTGGTGTGACGTTGATGATGGCACGCTCTTGGGTCGCCCACCTTGACATGGACGCGTTTTACGCCTCCGTGGAGCTGCTGCGCTACCCCGAGTTGCGGGGGCAGCCCGTGGTGATTGGCGGTGGTCAGCGTCATCAACCTGTCATGCAGGACGACGGCACGCGCAGCTTCTCGGTGCTGCGCGACTACGCCGGGCGGGGTGTGGTCACCACCGCCACGTATGAGGCGCGTGCCTTGGGCGTGCATTCGGCCATGGGCATGATGAAGGCGGCGGTGCTGGCACCGCAGGCCGTGTTGCTGCCGGTGGATTTTGAACAGTACAAACAGTATTCGCGCCGTTTCAAGGCCGCCGTGGCCGAGATCGCTCCGGTCATCGAAGACCGGGGCATTGATGAGATCTACATCGACCTGAACGACCTGCCCGGCGTGCACGATGCCGTGGGCGACGATCCCCATGGCGGTGCGCGCGCCTTGGCTCAGCGCATCAAGGACCGGGTGCGCGAGGCCACGGGCCTGAGTTGTTCAGTGGGGGTGACGCCCAACAAGCTTTTGTCCAAGCTGTGTTCGGACCTGGAAAAGCCCAATGGCCTGACCGTGCTGACCGAAGAGGACATCCCGGCGCGCATCTGGCCCTTGCCCGCCAAACGCATCAATGGCATTGGCCCCAAATCCACCGCGCGCCTGGAAGCCTTGGGCATCCACACCATTGGCGACCTGGCCGCTGCGCAGCCCGCCTGGCTGATCGAGCAGTTTGGGGGCAACTACGGCGCCTGGCTGCACGAGGCCGCGCATGGCCGCGATGAGCGCGCCGTGGTCACCTGGCGCGAGCCCAAGTCCATCAGCCGCGAGACCACCTTTGAGCGCGACCTGCATGCGCGCGACGACCGTGGCGCCCTTAGCGAGATCTTCACGCGCCTGTGCGAGAAACTGGCCGGTGACCTGGTCCGCAAGGGCTATGTCGCCAAGACCATTGGCGTCAAGCTGCGCTACACCGACTTCAAGATCGCCACGCGCGAGATCACCTTGGCGGCCCACACGGCCGATCCCCACGACATCCGCCTGTGGGCCGGGCGCTGCCTGAAGAAAGTACCTTTGGACCAGCGCCTGCGTTTGCTGGGCGTGCGGGCAGGTGCCTTGTGCAAGCTGGAGGATCTGCCAGCGCTGGAGGCGGCGCCCGGCGTCAACGAGCGTCCGCTCGAATACACCCTGCCGCTGTTCGACTGGGAGGACGCGCCAACCCAGCGCACAATGGAGGGTTAGCCCATCGTGGCCCCTTGCCTTGCCCACCATGATCTGGAACCGACTCGACCGCATTGCCCACGTTCTGCGCCCACACCGCCAGGCGGCCGTTCTTCTGGTCGATGCCTGGCTGATCGTGCTGGCCTGGCACGCCACCTACCTGTTCCGCATGGGGGTCGAGCGCTGGTTGCATGAACGGCCCAGCTACGACACGGTGGTGCTGTGCGGGGTGATCGCGGTGTACAGCGCGGTGTCTTGGGCCCTGGGCGTGCCGCGCGCGGCCTGGCGCTACACCAGCTTCAACGAGATCACGCGCCTGGGCTGGGTTTGCCTGGGTGGCGGCCTGGCCAGCGCGGTGGTGGTGTTGATGGCGCAACTGGTCGAGATTCCGCGAGCCGTGCTGGCCTTGCACCCTTTCATGGTCCTGGTGACTTGGTCGCTCGCGCGCATGCTGGTGCGCATGCTCAGCGAGCAATCGCGTGCGCGGCGCCAGGGCGGTGATGCCACGGGGCGCCGGGCCATCGTGCTGGGCGCGGGGGCGGCGGCCAAATTGCTGATTGCAGGCATCCAACACCGTGGCTGGACCGTGGTGGGCTTGCTGGACGACGATCCGCGCAAGCATGGCGCCCGCATGGCTGGTGTCACCGTGTGGGGCGGGCTGGACAAGCTCCAGGCTGAAGGCACGCTCGACGACGTGACCCACCTGGTCCTGGCCATGCCCTCGGCCAGTGGCGCCCAACGCAAGCGCGCTTTGGACATGGCCGCCGCCACCGGCCTGCCCGTGCTGACCGTGCCCAGCGCCGATGAGTTGCGTGAAGGCGGCTCGCGCATCGAGCGTGTGCGCGACATCGAACCCGACGACCTGCTGGGACGTGAGCCCGTCAAGCTGGACGAGTCCGCGCTGTCGGCCCTGATCAGCGGCCAGACCGTGATGGTGACGGGCGCGGGCGGCTCCATCGGTTCCGAGCTGTGCCGCCAGATCGCGCGTTTCGGGCCTTCTCGACTGGTGCTGTTCGAACTCAGCGAGTTCGCGCTCTACAACATCGAGCAGGACTTGAGCGAGCGCTTTCCGCGCGTGCCTTTGGTGCGCCTGGTGGGCGATGTGAAAGACCTGCCCGAGCTGCGCCGCGTGATGAACGCGCATCGGCCCGATCTGGTCTTCCACGCGGCCGCCTACAAGCACGTGCCCTTGATGGAAGACGACAACGCCTGGATCGCGCTGCGCAACAACACGCTGGGCACCTACCAGGTGGCGCAGGCGGCGGGCGAGTGCGGTGTGAAACGCTTCGTGCTCATCTCCACCGACAAGGCCGTCAACCCGACCAATGTGATGGGCGCCACCAAGCGCGCCGCCGAGATGGTGGTATCGCACTGGGCCACCCAGATGCCGGGCACGCGCTACATGGCCGTTCGCTTTGGCAATGTGCTGGGCTCCAGCGGCAGCGTGATCCCCAAGTTCAAGGAGCAGATCGCCAAGGGCGGCCCGGTCACGGTCACGCACCCCGACATCACGCGCTACTTCATGACCATCCCCGAGGCGGCGCAACTGGTGCTGCAGGCGGCGGTGCTGGCCGAGTCGGGCCAGGTCTTCGTGATGGACATGGGCGCGGCCGTGCGCATCGCCGACCTGGCGCGCGAGATGATCCTGCTGTCTGGCCATACCGAGGCCGAGATCCCCATCGTGTTCAGCGGCCTGCGCCCCGGCGAGAAGCTGTTCGAAGAACTGCTGGCCGACGACGACACCACCCTGGCCACGCCGCACCCGCGCCTGCGCCTGGCGCAATTGCGCGGCGAGTTGCCCGCCGACTGGATCGAGCGCCTGCTGGCCTTGGCCCAGGACGAATCGGCCAGTGTGCCCAGCATCTTGCGTCAGCGTTTGCATGGCCTGGTGCCGGAGTACGAGCCCAGGTGATGCCTCAGGTGTGGGTGGCCAGCAGGTCGTCCACGTGCACCAGCAAGGCGGGCAGTTGCACCGGCTTGGTCAGGTAGCAATAGGCGCCGGCCGACAAGGCGGCGTCCACCTGTTCGGGCATGGCATCGGCCGAGATCATGATCACTGGGGTGGCCGCCGTCTGAGGGTTGGCCTTCATCAGCGTGAGGAACTCCAGCCCTGAGGCATCGGGCAGGTGCACGTCCAGCAAGACCAGGTCGGGTGCGGGCCCGGTGAGCCGGTCGTGCAGCACGGCCAGGCCTTCTTCAATGGTGGGCGCCACTGTTAACCGAATCCAGGCGCGCGAGGCCAACGCACCGCGCACGACTTCGCTGTTCACGTGGTTGTCTTCCACGTACAGCACATGGCGCACGGGCTGGTTGACTTTGGTGATGACGCTGGTGGGTGCGGGCGCCGGTGGTGGCGCAATGGGTTTGGGCATGAGCAGCTTGGCGGCCGGCAAGGTCAAGGTGAAGGTGGAGCCCTTGTCTTCCGTGCTTTGCACGTCCAGTTGGCCGTCCATCAGTTGGGCCAGGTGCTGGCTGATCACCAGACCGATGCCGGCACCATCGGGCGCCACCCGTTCGCGGCCCAGGCGGTTGAAGGGCTGAAACAGCTGCGCCAACTGTTCGGGGTTCATGCCCAGCCCGGTGTCCTCCACGGCCAGACGAATGCAGTCGTCCTGTCCGGGCAGCGACGCCATCCCCATCGACACCTTGACGGTGCCGCCGGGGCGGTTGTACTTGATGGCATTGCTGAGCAGGTTGATCAGGATCTGGCGCAGGCGGATCGCATCGGCCTTCACCCCCCAGCCCGCCGGTGCGGGGTCTGGATCCAGCAACTGCACTTTCTGTTTCTGCGCCAGCTCCCGGACCATGTCCATCGCCGCCATGGCGGCTTCGTTGATGGAGACGACTTCGGTGTTCAGCTTGAGCGTGCCGGTGTCGATGCGGGACAGGTCCAGCACATCGTCGATCATGTCCAGCAAATGCCAGCCGGCCTGCTGGATTTGCTGCAGCCGCTGGGACTGCGTGGGCGTCAGGGGTGACTGCTTGTCCAGGTCCATCACCTGCGCAAAACCCAGCACGGCGTTCAACGGCGTGCGCAGCTCATGGCTCATGCGCGACAAGAACTCGCTTTTCGAGCGATTGGCGGTTTCCGCCGCTGCCTTTTGCCGCCGGGCCACATCCATCGCGGCTTCCACGCGCCGCGTGTGCCCGGTGATGACCAGCAGCAAAGCGCCCAGTGCGGCGGCCAGCACCACGCCGCCAATCGCCAGCAGCCAGGACCAGGCCAAGCCTGCCACCACGGGCACCGGGGCATGGGCCCAGGTCACCAGGCGCCATTGGCGGCCCGCGAACTCGATGGGGGTCACGCTTTGGTAGGCTTGTTTTTGATCCGGAACGCCCTTTGAACAGCGGGTGGCCCCGCCCAGAAAGGCCGGGGCGCCTTGGCTGGCATCCATCAGGCAGGCGCTGAGGTAGGAGGGCAGCCCTTGGGTCATGGCCTTGATCATGTCGTCCATGCGCAGCGCCAGAAACACCGCGCCCAGGGTGCTCTGCACGCGGGCCTGCGGGGTGTAGGGCTGCCCCTGGTAGACCGCCCTGTAAATCACCACGCCCGTTTGATGACCGGACTCCTGCGCCAGTTCAAGCCCCTTGGTGACAGCCGGCCGGTCTTCGCGCCGCGACTGCTCGAAGGCATCCCTGGCGGCTGGGCTTGACAGGGAGTTGTAGCCCAGCGCTTTTTCATTGCCCCTCATGGGCTCCAGAAACCGGACGGCGGCCACTTCGGGCCCCTTCGGGACCAGGCGTGCGCGCGTGTCGTGAATCTGGTATTGACGCAGGCCCTCAGCGTGCTGGCGGCCCTCAAAGCTGGGGATCTGGTCCAGGGTCAGCCGTTCGGTCCAGCCCATGGCCTGGATGCCACTCAGCGTGTTCAGCCAGTAGGTGCTGGCCAGTCTGAATTCCTGCCGGCTGACCTCGGACGACGCGATGTACAGCCCATGCAGGGCCTCCAGGGCGTTCAGGTAGCCGTTGAGCCGCAAATTCACGGCATTGGCCACGGCTTCCACGTCGTGGTCGAACACCGCCTGGGCGCGCTCCTCCTCCCACAACTGCACCTGGCGGATGGTCAGCCCCAGCAGCAAGGTGGTCACCAGCAGAGGCACTCCCACAATCAGACGGCGGGCCCGCCAAAGATCGACCGGTCGACCCACCAGGGTCAGCATCATGGGCGTGCCGATCAGCACCCCCAAGGTGTCTCCGGCCCACCAGGACAAGGCGGCCTGGGTGGCCTGCGAAGCAGGTAAAGCGCCCAGGGCGACCATGGCGGGCACCGACACGCCAGCGTTGATCAGGCACGACACGGGGCCGGCTACCAGCAGGAATCGACCAATGTCGAAGGGGTGCTCCAGGGGGAGGTCCTGGTCGCCCCCGCGCATGGACCAGCGTGCGGCCACCCAGGCTTGCAGAGCCCCGCCCAGGCCGGTGACCAGCGCCAGCGCCGCGAACGGCCAAAAATCGACGGGATCTTGGGCATGCCAGTGCGCGATGGTGAGCACACTGGCCGAGCCCAGCCCCACCGGGAGCACCATGGACTTGCCCCACCCCAAAACGCAGGCCAAACCGAAGCCGGCCGACAGGTACAGCGGCTCGACATGGTCCTGTGGCGATGCCAAGCCCAAGGCCAGCACCCCCGCCCCGGTGTAGACCAACCAGGTGATGAAACCCCTGGTCCACGGCGAGGTGAGGGCTGAAGCCTGGCGCATGGACGTCCTTCCGAGTCTCGGTGAGTGGATTTTTTTGCGCACCTTATCACCCATTGCCCCTCAGGCGTGAAGGGGGAGATCCGGGGGTGATCGTCAGCTTCTTGCGACTATTCGGTGCAAAGCCCCATACAGAGGCCAAGTTCTGGCCTTATTGAACTTTGTCCTGCGTTGGGCGGTCCTATACTGGAAAAACATTTCGCCATCTGAGGGTTTCAGGTGGCATCGCTGGGTTCGAAAAGGCACCATTGGCCATGACTTCCAAATTCAAGATTGCGGGCTGGGTGGCACTGGGTGTGCTGGCCGGCGGTTTGACCACCATGCAGTTCCAGGCCACCGCCCGCAACACCGTGGCCCCCTTGCCGCTGGAGGAAATGCAGCAGTTGGCCGCGGTCTTCGGCATGATCAAGACCGATTATGTTGAGACGGTGGACGAGAAAAAGCTCATCAGCGATGCCATCGGCGGCATGGTGTCGGGCCTCGACCCGCACTCCACCTATTTCGACAAGACCACCTTCAAGGAGTTCCGCGAAGGCACCACGGGCAAGTTCGTGGGCGTCGGCATTGAAATCGGCATGGAAGATGGCCTGGTCAAGGTGGTCTCGCCCATCGAAGGATCGCCCGCTTTCCGCGCCGGCCTGAAAAGCGGCGATCTGATCACCAAGATCGACGACACCTTCGTCAAGGGTCTGACCATGGACCAGGCCGTCAAGCGCATGCGCGGCGAGCCCCAGACCAAAGTGGTCCTGACCATTTTCCGCAAGCTTGAAAACCGCAGTTTCCCGGTCACCATCACCCGCGAAGAAATCCGCGTGCAAAGCGTGCGTGCCAAGATGTTGGAGCCGGGCTACGGCTGGATCCGCGTCACCCAGTTCCAGGACCGCACGGTTGAAGACTTCGTCGCCAAGGCCGACAAGCTCTTCAAGGACGACCCCAAGATGAAGGGCCTGGTGCTGGATCTGCGCAACGACCCGGGTGGCTTGCTGGAAGGCGCCATCGCCGTGTCGGCTGCTTTCCTGCCCAAGGACGTGACGGTGGTGTCCACCAACGGCCAGATCCCTGAATCCAAGGCCATCTTCAAGGCCCGCCCCGAGGATTACACCCGCCGCCTGGGCGCCGATCCGCTGGCCAAACTGCCCGCTGCCATCAAGAATGTGCCGTTGGTCGTGCTGGTCAACGAAGGCTCTGCCTCGGCCAGCGAGATCGTCTCTGGCGCGCTGCAAGACCACAAGCGGGCCACCATCATGGGCGCGCAGACCTTCGGCAAGGGCTCGGTCCAGACGGTGCGCCAGCTGACGGCCGACACCGCGCTCAAGATCACCACGGCGCGTTACTACACGCCGAGCGGGCGCTCCATCCAGGCCAAGGGCATCGTGCCCGACGTGATGCTGGACGAAACCGCCGAAGGCAACCTGTTCAGCGCCTTGCGCACCCGTGAAGCCGATCTGGAAAAGCACATTGGCAGCGGCCAGGGCAGCGAGGTCAAGGACGCCGCCCGTGAAAAGGCCCGCGAGGAAGCCATGAAGAAGCTGGAAGAGGCCTCCGCCAAGAAGAACGAGCCACCCAAGCCGCTGCCTGAATTCGGCAGCGCGGAAGACTTCCAGCTGCAGCAGGCCGTGGCCCAGCTCAAGGGCAAGCCGGTCGTCATCTCCAAAACCATGACCGAGCGCAAGCCCGAGGACACCAAGGCGCAGTGAACGACGACCAACGCCTGCGCTACAGCCGCCATCTTTTGCTGGATGAGTGGTCGGAAGAGGCACAGACGCATCTCTTGAACGCCCACGCCCTGGTCATCGGGGCGGGCGGTCTTGGGGCCCCGGCCCTGATGTACCTGGCCAGCGCCGGTGTTGGGCGCATCACGTTGATCGACCCGGACACGGTCGACTTGACCAACCTGCAGCGCCAGATCGTGCACACGACCGAGCGAGTCGGCCAGACCAAAGTGGCTTCGGCCGCGCAGGGTTTGGCGCAGATCAACCCCGAAGTGCACGTGCACACGGTGCTCCAGGCGGCCGATGCTGCACTGCTGGCCCACTGGGTGCCTCAGGCGGATGTGGTGCTGGATTGCACCGACCACTTCGCCATCCGCCAACTGATCAACCTGGCCTGTGTGGCGGCGAGCGTGCCTCTGGTGTCGGCCGCCGCCGTGCGCTTTGATGGCCAGATCAGCGTCTTTGACCCCCGGCGGCCTGAATCTCCCTGCTACGCCTGCCTGTTCCCGCCGGATCAGGCTCCGCCTGAAACCCGCTGCGCCACCCTGGGGATTTTCGCCCCGGTGGTGGGCATGCTGGGCGTGATGCAGGCCGGCGAAGCGCTCAAACTGCTGGCAGGGCTGAATGACAACGCGGCACACATCTCATTGGCAGGACGCCTGCTGATGCTGGATGGCCGTAGCTGGCGTTGGACTGAATTGAGGGCGCGCCGCGAGCCGGCGTGCTCAGTGTGTGGACCACAAGGCACTGAACACCATGAACAACCCCAAAGAACTGCTTGAACGTAACTTCCCCACAGCGGTTCAGGACGCGCGTAACGCGGCCAAGCCCTCGCTGTACGCGGGCGCCGACAGCAGCTATGACCTGGCATTTGCCGACCCGGAGTTCCTGCTCAACCCCGACCTGCGCCCGGTGCGCATGCAGCTGGAGTTGCTCAAGCCCGAGATGGTTCAGCGCGAAGAAGGCATCAAATCCACCATCGTGATGTTCGGCAGCGCCCGCATCCTGCCCGCCGATGAGGCCCAGGCTCGCCTCACCGAAGCGGAGGCCCTGCCCGAAGGGTCCGAGCGCGAAGTGGCCGTGCGCCAGGCCCGCCGGCACCAGGAGATGTCGCATTACTATGAAGAGGCGCGCAAGTTCGCCACCCTGGTCACCACCCATTCGGCCCAACTGCAAACGCCCATCTACGTGGTCACCGGGGGCGGCCCCGGCATCATGGAGGCGGGCAACCGTGGTGCTTTCGAGGTGGGTGGCAAGAGCATCGGCCTGAACATCGTGTTGCCCCACGAGCAGGAGCCCAATCCCTACATCACGCCCCGGCTGTGCTTCCAGTTCCACTACTTTGCGCTGCGCAAGATGCATTTTCTGATGCGCTCGGTGGCCCTGGTGTGCTTCCCGGGCGGGTTTGGCACGCTGGACGAACTGTTCGAAGCGCTCACCCTGATGCAGACCGGCAAATGCCGCAAACGCCCCGTGTTGCTGGTCGGGCGCGAATTCTGGACCAAGCTCATCAACATCGACCACCTGGTGGACACCGGCATGATCAGCCCGGGCGATGTGCACCTGTTCCGCTACGTTGAAACCGCCGACGAGGCCTGGGAAACGCTGCAGCAGGTCTACGGCCTGGGGCGGCCGGACGAAGACTCGGCCTGCGGCTGGTAAGGCAGGCCTCACATGGAAAAGGGGCCCGCATGAACGACAGCATCGTCAGACTCATCGGCGCGCCCACCGACGTGGGGGCCAGCATGCGCGGGGCTGGCCTGGGGCCCGAGGCCTTGCGAGTCGCCGGTCTGCCAGAGGCTTTGGCTCGGCTGGGCCTGACGGTCAATGATGGCGGCAACCTGATTGGGCCCACCAACCCCTGGCAGCCACCCGTGAATGGGCACCGCCACCTGAAGGAAGTACTCGCCTGGAACCAGCAGGTTTTCCAGGCCGTGTCCGCCGCCTTGGCGACCGGTGAGATGCCCATGCTGCTGGGCGGCGACCATTGCCTGGCCATGGGTTCGATCGGCGCCGTCGCCGCTCATTGCCGCGCCACCGGCCATAACCTGCGCGTCATCTGGCTGGACGCCCACGCCGATTTCAACACCAGCGACATCACCCCCAGCGGCAACCTGCATGGCATGCCCGTGGCCGTGCTGTTCGGCCTGGGCCCGGATGACCTGGTGCACCTGGCGGCCGCCGGCTTGCCGCAGCCGGCCCTGTCGCGCGACGAACTGCGCCTGATCGGCGTGCGCAGCGTGGACGAACATGAGCGCCAATTCGTGCACGCCCAGGGCCTGGAAGTCTTCGACATGCGCCACCTGGACGAGCACGGCATGCGCGCCGTCATGCAGCAGGCCTTGATGGGGGTGGACGAACGCACCCACCTGCACGTCAGCTTCGACGTTGATTTTCTGGACCCCGACATCGCGCCTGGCGTGGGCACGGCCGTGCGCGGCGGCCCCACCTACCGCGAAGCCCAGCTGTGCATGGAAATGATCGCCGACACCGGCCGCCTGTCGTCCCTGGACATCATGGAGCTGAACCCGGCCCGGGACTTGCAAAACAGAACCGCCGAACTGGTGGTCGACTTGGTCGAAAGCCTGTTCGGCAAGTCCACCTTGATGCGTCTTCGCCCCTGATGAGGGTATCTTCCGACTCAGATCTGACGGCTTTGTGCCGATAAGAGCCTTATGAGCCTGCCCGGAAAAACAGCTTTGGTCCTCACTGGCGGTGGCGCCCGCGCCGCCTACCAGGTCGGCGTGCTTCAAGCCATGATGCTGATCCGACGCGACAGCGGCGAAAAGCAGCGAGGCAATCCTTTCCAAATCATCTGCGGCACCTCGGCCGGCGCCCTCAATGGTCTGGGCCTGGCTTGCCGGGCTGACCACTTCGAGCTGGCCGTGCGCGCCATGGTCGAGGTTTGGCGCGATTTCAAATCCGAGCAGGTCTACCACTCCGACTCACTGGGCATCATCCGCAGTGGCGCCCAGTGGCTAACCCTGTTCTCGCTCGGTTGGGCTTTGGCCCGCTGGCGTCGGGCGCGCCCACGCTCCCTGCTCGACAACGAGCCCTTGCGCGAACTGTTGCCCGACCTGTTCAAGATCGATCGCCTGCCCAAGCTGATGGAGGAGGGGCACCTCCACGCCGTGGCGATCTCCGCGTCCAGCTACACCACCGGCGAGCACGTCACCTTCTACGATTGCGCCGAGCCGGTGGCCTCCTGGGACCGTTCCCAGCGCATCAGCGTCCGCGACAGCCTGTCGATCGAGCACCTGATGGCCTCCAGCGCCATCCCCTTCGTCTTCCCGGCCGTGCAGTTGACGGTCAATGGCCGGCCGCATTATTTTGGCGATGGCTCCATGCGCCAGGCCGCGCCCATGTCGCCGGCCATCCACTTGGGCGCCGACCGCATCCTGGTGATCGGTGCCGGCCGCCTGCACGAACCCCCCGCGCCACGCGACACCATCCTCGAATATCCCAACCTGGCGCAGATCGCTGGCCACGCCATGTCTAGCATCTTCCTGGACGCCCTGGCGGTGGACATCGAGCGCATGCAGCGCGTCAACAGCACCCTCAGCCTGATGTCGGACGAGGCGCGCGAGCGCTCCAAGTTGCGTCCGGTGGACGTGCTGGTGATCGCACCCAGCCAGCGCATCGACGACATCGCCGCCCGCCACCTGTGGGCCTTGCCACCCGCTGTGCGCGGCATGTTGCGCGCGGTCGGTGTGTATGGTCGTGGCAAGACCGCCCGAGGCTCGGCGCTGGCCAGCTATTTGTTGTTCGAGTCGTCGTTCACCCGCGAGCTGATCCACTTGGGCTTCACCGATGCCCTGGCCAAACGCGACGAAGTGACGGCCTTTTTCGGCTGGGGCGCCCCGAAGGACGGCTCGGCACCCGGCGAGGGCCAAGACCCCTTCAGCCAGAGCATGGGAGAGGGCGGCAGCCCCATCATCCATGCCGCCCAGGCCATGGAAAGCAGGGCGTCAGGGGTTGATGCTTGCAAACACGGCAGACCCCGTGGTAGTATCGAGAGCTTCGCACTTTGAGTGTGCGGAGATTCGTCGCCTTCTTTTCAATGCGGCCTCAATGCAGACGTGTGTAGAAGACTCGGGATTTTTCCTGATCTGATCGCCGCGACCCTGTTTGAGATGCTGTTTGACAAGCGGGCATCAGATATTTGAAAGGTCTCCCTATGTACGCGGTCATAAAAACCGGCGGCAAGCAATACAAAGTTGCTGCTGGCGAAAAGATCAAAGTAGAACAGATTACTGCGGACGTTGGCCAAGAGATCGTGATCGACCAAATTTTGGCTGTCGGATTCGGCGCTGAATTGAAAGTCGGCACGCCCTTGGTGGCTGGCGCAACCGTCAAAGCAATCGTTCTGTCGCAAGGTCGTCACGACAAAGTGCGCATCTTCAAGATGCGCCGCCGTAAGCACTATCAAAAGCGCCAAGGCCATCGTCAGAACTACACCGAGCTGCAAATCAGCTCAGTGAACGCCTAACCACCAAGGAGCAGATCCATGGCACAGAAAAAAGGCGGCGGTTCCACGCGGAACGGCCGCGACTCCCAACCAAAGATGCTCGGCGTCAAGGCTTTCGGTAGCCAGCTCGTGTCGGCAGGTTCGATCATTGTCCGCCAACGTGGCACCCGCTTCCATGCAGGTACCAACGTCGGCATGGGCCGCGATCACACCCTGTTCGCACTGGTCGACGGCACCGTGTCCTTCACCGTCAAGGGTTCTTTGAACCGCAAGACGGTGGTCGTGACTCCGGTCTGATCGTCACTTCAGCGGTTGGGTCCTTCAGGGCCTGCTGCTGATTGGCTTTCAAAAAAAAGGCCCCGGCTCGCCGGGGCTTTTGCGTTTTTTCGCCGGCGGCCAAAGCAGCCGGCTTTCATGTCGATAATCACCGGGTTTGAACCGGTCGCGACGGCACACACAAGGACACCGCCCCATGAGATTTGTCGATGAAGCCACGATTGAAGTGGCCGCAGGCGATGGCGGCAGCGGTGCCGCGAGTTTCCGTCGTGAAAAATTCATCCCCTTCGGTGGCCCCGATGGCGGCGATGGCGGACGCGGCGGGCACATCTACGTGCAGGCCGACCGCAACATCAACACCCTGATCGATTACCGCTACGCCCGCAAGCACTTCGCCCGCAATGGCGAACAAGGTCGCGGCGCAGACTGCTTCGGCGCTGCTGGCCCGGACATCACCCTGCGCATGCCGGTGGGCACCATCATCCGCGACTTCGAAACCGGCGAGGTCATCAAGGAGATGATCGAGCACGGCGAGATCTACCTGCTGTGCAAGGGCGGCGACGGCGGCTTTGGCAACCTGCGCTTCAAAACCGCCACCAACCGCGCGCCCAAGAAGAAGACGCCCGGCTGGCCCGGTGCTGGCCTGAAGGTCAAGCTGGAGTTGCGCGTGCTGGCCGACGTGGGCCTGCTGGGCATGCCCAACGCGGGCAAGTCCACGCTGATCACCGCGGTGTCCAACGCCCGCCCCAAGATCGCCGACTACCCCTTCACCACGCTGCACCCCAACCTGGGTGTGGTGCGCGTGGGCCCCGAAAAGAGCTTCGTCATGGCCGACATTCCCGGCCTGATCGAGGGGGCTTCCGAAGGCGCGGGCTTGGGCCACCTCTTCCTGCGCCACCTGCAGCGCACCCGCGTGCTGCTGCACGTGGTGGACATGGCCCCTTTTGATGACAACGTGGACCCGGTCAAGCAGGCCAAGGCCATCGTCAACGAATTGAAGAAGTACGACAAGGCGCTGGCCGACAAGCCGCGCTGGATGGTGCTCAACAAGATGGACGTGGTGCCGCCCGAAGAGCGTACCCAGCGCGTGGCGGATTTCGTCAAGCGCTACAAGTGGAAGGGCCCGGTCTTCGAGATCTCGGCCTTGAGCCACGAGGGTTGCGAGCACCTGGCCTTGAAGATCTATGAGTTCGTGGCGAGCATGCAGGAGCACCATGAAGACCGCGATGTCCGCTTTGACTTCGTGGAAGAAGACGCCGCGCTGACACCTGCGGTGATGGCCTTGTCCACGGTGGCGTTGCCCGACCTGGAATCGCTGGTGCCGACCAAGAAAGCCCCGGCAAAAAAGACCGTGGCCAAAAAAGCCGCTGCCAAAAAAGTGGTTGCCAAGAAGGCCGTGACTGAGAAAGCCGTCCCTGCCAAAAAGGCGGCGGCTAAAAAAGTGGTGGCCAAAAAGGTGCCTGCCAAAAAGGTGCCTGCCAAAAAGACACCTGCTAAAAAGGCCGCCGCCAAGAAAACCGCCGAGGCCCCTGAAGCCTATGTGCCGGACGTTGACGATCCCCGTTTCCGCTGATCCAGCTCATCTCATCGCGCCTTGAACCATGAATGACGTCCTGAAAAACGCCCGCCGCATCGTGGTCAAAGTGGGCTCCAGCCTGGTCACCAACGAAGGCCGGGGCATTGATGCCGAAGCCATCGGCACCTGGTGCCGCCAGTTGGCGGCCCTGGCGCAAGACGGGCGCGAGGTCATCATGGTGTCCAGCGGTGCCATCGCCGAGGGCATGAAGCGCCTGGGTTGGGCTACCCGCCCCAAGGAACTGCACGAGCTTCAGGCTGCTGCTGCCGTCGGCCAGATGGGCCTGGCCCAGATGTACGAGACCAAGCTCAGCGAGCATGGCCTGGGCAGTGCGCAAGTGCTGCTCACGCACGCCGACCTGGCGGACCGCGAGCGCTACCTCAATGCCCGCTCCACCTTGCTGACCTTGCTGTCGCACAAGGTCGTGCCTGTCATCAACGAGAACGACACCGTGGTCACCGACGAAATCAAGTTCGGTGACAACGATACCCTGGGCGCGTTGGTGGCCAACCTGGTCGAGGCCGATGCCCTGATCATCCTGACCGACCAGAAAGGCCTGTACAGCGCTGACCCGCGCAAGGACGCCAACGCGCGCTTCATCGACGTGGCCACCGCGGGCGACCCGGCTTTGGAGCAGATGGCCGGTGGTGCGGGCTCCAGCATTGGCCGTGGCGGCATGATCACCAAGGTGCTGGCCGCCAAGCGTGCGGCTGGCAGTGGCGCCAACACGGTGGTGGCCTGGGGGCGCGAGACCGATGTGCTGGTGCGCCTGTCTCAAGGCGAGTCGATCGGCACGCTGTTCGTGGCCACCACGGCCAAGGTGGCTGCCCGCAAGCAGTGGATGGCCGACCACCTGCAACTTCGCGGCGCGGTGGTCATTGACGATGGCGCGGTGGCCAAGCTGCGCGATGAAGGCAAAAGCCTGCTGCCCATCGGCATGACCGAAGTGGTGGGTGAGTTTCACCGTGGCGACGTCATCGCTGTTCGCACTGCCCAAGGGCAAGACGTGGCGCGTGGCCTGGCCAACTACGCGAGCAGCGAGGCCCGTCGCATCGCGCGCAAGCCTTCCAGCGAATTCGAGGCCTTGCTGGGTTTCACCGGTGAGCCCGAAATGATCCACCGAGACAACCTGGTCCTTGTCTGATCACTTCCCCATTAAGTTGGTGGTTGGTTAGGGGTTCACCCTGTCCGTGTTGGGCGCCAATTCCGCGTTGAATCGGGGTCCCCCTTGTTGTTGAACAAAGTTGGAACCATTTGGCGGTGCGGATGTCCACAAAACGTGGAGACATCAATGTCAGTGAATCAAAGGACTCAGATGAAAATGAAATCATGGTCAAAGGCTGCCGCGGTGTTGGCAGTGGCAGGTTGTGTGGCCACCCCCGTGATGGCCAAATCCCAGATCTGCGTGTGGGACGTGGCGGGCAAGTCGGGTGACGTGACGTCATCAGCGGTGGACTATCTCGTGGCGATGCAAAAGCACGGCGTCGAAATGGAAGTCAAGAACTACGTCGACGAGCGCGTGGCGATTGAAGAGTTCCGTTCGGGCCAATGTGATGCCGTGATTGCCACCACTTTGCGGACCCGTCCTTTCAACGCCATCTCCGGTGCCCTTGACAGCATTGGCGCCACCACCATCGTGCGCAACGGCAAGATCGACATCAAGGCCAGCTACGAAGTGGTGCGCAAGGTCATCCAGGTGTTCAGTCTGCCTCAGGCTGCCAAGCTGATGGTGGAAGGCAACTACGAGGTCGGCGGCATGTTCCCCCTGGGCGCGGCCTATCCCATCGTTCGCGACCGCAAGATCAACTCGGTCGAAGCCCTGTCTGGCAAGAAGATCGCTGCGTTTGACTACGACAAGGCCCAGGGCGTGATGATCCAGCGCATCGGCGCCCAGCCCGTGTCCGCCGACGTGACCAACATCGGCCCCAAGTTCAACAATGGCTCGGTCGACATGGTGACCCTGCCGGCCGTGGCCTTCAAGCCCTTTGAACTTTACAAGGGCATTGGTACCACCGGTGGCATTGGCCGCCTGCCGATTCTGATCCCGACCGTGCAGATCGTGCTGAACAAGTCGAAGTTCCCCGAGGGTTTTGGCGAGAAGTCGCGTCAATACTGGGTGACACAGTTCGACCGTGCCTTGCACTTCATTGACGTGGCCGAGAAGGGCGTGCCAGCCAACATGTGGGTTGACCTTCCTCCGGAAAACATCCCCAAGTACGTGCAGATGTTCCGCGAAGCCCGCATTGAAATTGCCAACCAGGGCATCTACAACAAGCGCGGCCTGAACATCGTCAAGCGTGCCCGTTGCGATGTGAACCCTTCTGACGCCGAGTGCGCCAGCAAGACTGAAGTCGACTGAGTTGTTTGAGCCAGGGTGCTTGAGCTTGCCTTGGCTCAAGCACCGATTTGGCGTACAGGGTCAGCGGTGAGAGCCGTTGACGATGATGATGGTCTCATCATCGGGCCCGGCCGCCGGATCGGAGCCCTCTGACCCTTCCAGGTCTGCATGCATGTCATCGAGCCGATGCGCGCCACGCATGTTGGCCCGCAAGTAACGGTTGGGTTGCTGCCCTTGTGGTTTTGGCAGAAAGCGCGCCAATTCGGACAAAGCCAATTGGTAGACATCACGCTTGAACTCAATCACGGTTTCCAGCGGGATCCAGTAGTCGTGCCAACGCCAGGCGTCAAACTCAGGGTGGTTTGAGGCGCGCAGGTTCATGTCCGTGTCGCGGCCCATGAGCTGCAACAAAAACCAGATCTGCTTTTGGCCTTTGTAATGGCCGCGCGCATCCTTGCGGATGAAGTGATTGGGCACCTCATAGCGCAGCCAATCGCGGGTGCGGGCAACAATGCGCACATGGTCGGGCAGCAAGCCCACTTCTTCGTGGAGCTCGCGAAACATCGCCTGCTCAGGCGACTCGCCATGCTTGATGCCGCCTTGCGGAAACTGCCAGGAATGGGTGCGGATGCGTTTGCCCCAAAAAACCTGGTTCCGATGATTGAGCAGGATGATGCCGACGTTGGGGCGAAAGCCTTCACGGTCGAGCATAATCAACTCCGAATTTTTCAACTGATTTCATTATTGCATCGCTCGGTTGAAACGCAAGCGCGAGTCCTCACACAACGGTGCATTTTTCATACCCATGCAAGCTTCCCAGTTCTTCATTTCCACACTCAAAGAAGCCCCGGCCGATGCAGAGATCGTCAGCCACAAGCTGATGATGCGCGGCGGGTTCATCAAGAAACTGGGCGCCGGCCTGTACAACTACATGCCCATGGGCCTGCGCACCATCCGCAAGGTCGAGGGCATCATCCGTGAAGAGATGGCCCGCGCTGGTGCCATCGAGCTGTTGATGCCGGTGGTGCAACCCGCCGAGCTTTGGCAAGAGACCGGCCGCTTCAACACCATGGGCCCCGAGCTGTTGCGCGTGAAGGACCGGCATGGCCGCGACTTCATCATCCAGCCGACATCTGAGGAAGTTGTCACGGACATCGCCCGGCAAGAGTTGCGCAGCTACCGCCAGCTGCCCAAGAACTTCTACCATGTGCAGACCAAGTTCCGCGATGAGCGCCGTCCGCGCTTTGGCGTGATGCGCGGCCGCGAATTCACGATGAAGGACGCTTATTCCTTCGATCGGGATGCGGCCTGCGCTGGTAAAAGCTACGACATCATGTTTGCCGCCTACAGCCGCATCTTCGACCGACTCGGTCTTCAATACCGCGCCGTGGCCGCCGACACCGGCGCCATTGGGGGCGATCGTTCGCACGAGTTCCAGGTCATCGCCGACACGGGCGAGGACGCCATCGTCTATTGCCCAACCAGTGACTACGCGGCCAACATCGAGCTGGCTGAAGGTGTGCCGCTGATCGCATCGCGCGCTGCAGCGTCGGTGGCGCTTGAAAAGATCGCCACGCCCGGTAAAAGCACTTGCCCCGATGTGGCCGCCTTGCTGGGCTTGCCGCTGAGCCAGACCGTGAAGTCTCTGGTGTTGGCCACCGACGAAACGAATGAAGCGGGCGAGATCGTCAAGTCGACCGTCTGGCTGCTGCTGGTGCGTGGCGACCACGAGCTGAACGAAGTCAAAGCGGGCAAGATCGAGTTGGCCGATGCGACTGGGCTGGTGACGGGCTTGAAGGCCGGTCACCGCTTCGCCACCGAGAAAGAAATCATCGAGCACTTCGGCTGCAAGCCCGGTTACCTGGGCCCGGTCAAGCTGGCCAAACCTGTCAAGGTGGTCGCTGACCGCACCGTGGCCAACATGGCCGACTTCGTGTGCGGCGCGAATGAAGAGGGCTTCCACCTGAAGGGCGTGAACTGGGGCCGTGACCTGCCCGAGCCTGACCTGGTGACCGACCTGCGCAACGTGGTTGAAGGCGACCCCAGCCCGGACGGCCAAGGCGTGCTGGCCATCCAGCGCGGCATCGAGGTGGGCCACGTGTTCTACCTGGGCACCAAGTACTCCAAGGCCATGAACGCGACCTTCCTCGATGAAGACGGCCGCCCCAAGCATTTCGAGATGGGTTGCTACGGCATTGGCGTGACCCGCATCCTGGGCGCGGCCATCGAGCAAAAGCACGACGAGCGCGGCATCATCTGGCCCGATTCGATCGCACCGTTCACCGTGGTGATCTGCCCGATCGGCTATGACCGCTCAGCCGACGTCAAGGCCGCCGCTGACCAGTTGCACGATGACCTGGCCGCTGCCGGCATCGACGTGATCCTGGACGACCGTGGTGAGCGCCCTGGCGCGATGTTCGCGGACTGGGAGTTGATTGGCGTGCCGCACCGCGTGGTGCTGGGCGACAAGGGCCTCAAGGATGGCATCGCTGAGTACCAGGGGCGCCAGGATAAGGAAGCGACCAAGGTGGCGGTGGCCGAAGTGGCGGCCTGGGTCAAGGCGCGAGTGAAGGTGTGATGGGATGAAGGCAGGCGGCTGTTCGGTGCTGATGCGGTGGGGTTGGGCAAGCGTGGCATCGCTGATGTTGGCCCATGCCGCCTGGGCCGGTGCCCAAGCCGAAGAGCCGCTGGCCGATGCTGTGCGCACGGCCCTGTCGGCAGCTGCCGCCCAATCGGCGCCGCCCATGCTGGTGTTCGCCGATCAAACGCAAAAATACGAGTTCGACCGCTGGGCCGATGCGGCGGGCCTGCGCCTGAAGAAGCGCAAGCCCGACGAGCAGTTGCGCCGCGAGTTCTTGCAAACGGTCTGGTACGAGTCCAAGCGCGCGGGCCTGGACCCTTCGCTGGTGCTCGGCCTGATCCAGGTGGAAAGCGGTTTCCGCAAATACGCGATCTCGTCGGTGGGCGCGCGGGGCTACATGCAGATCATGCCTTTCTGGTCACGCCTGATCGGCACGGGTGATCCGGCCAGCCTGTTCCACATGCAGACCAATCTGCGGTTTGGCTGCATCATCCTGCGCCACTACCTGGACCGTGAGCGGGGAGACCTGTACCTGGCGCTGGGCCGCTACAACGGCAGCCGGGGCCGGCCGGAATACCCCAGTGCGGTTTTCGCGGCCGTGCGCCAGTGGAAGCTGCCTGACGTGCAGCCACAGATCGTGGCCTTCCGCCCCTGAGCGATCAACTGGTCAATTGATCAAGCGGGTGGGTTCAGGCTTTCGCCAGGTTGGCCGCCACAAATTCCCAATTCAGCAATTTGTCGAACACCGCTGCAGCGTAGTCCTTGCGGCGTGACTGGTAGTCCAGGTAGTAGGCGTGTTCCCACACGTCGATGGTGGCCAGGGGCACCAGGCTGTCTTGCGTCAAGGGCGAGTCGGCATTGCCGGTTTTGACGACGGTCAGCTTCTTTTGGCGCTTGTCCAGCACCAGCCAGACCCAGCCTGCACCGAATTGGCCGGTGGCTGCGGTCAGGGTGGCTTCTCGCAGCCCTGCCAGAGAGCCGAAGTCGGCGTCGATGCGTTTGGCCAGCTCAGAGGGCGGCGTGCCGCCGCCTTTGGGGCGCAGGCTTTGCCAATAAAAGGTGTGATTCCAGACCTGGGCGGCGTTGTTGAAGATGCTCCGCGAGGCTTCGTTGCCGGCGCTGCGCTGGATGATCTCCACCAAGCTGTCGGCATCCATCAGCGTGGAGTTGGGCAGCAGGCGGTTGAGGTTGTCGACGTAAGCGGCGTGGTGTTTGCCATGGTGCTGCGCGATGGTACTGGCCGAGATCACCGGATCGAGCGAGGCGGCATCCCAGGGCAGGGCGGGCAAGGTGAAGCGGGGGGCTGTGGTTTTGTCGGCGGCATGGGCCCAGAGCGGGCTACTGGCCAGGACGGTGGTGGCTGCGGCGGCGAGCAGGTGGCGGCGTGACAGGTCTGCGGTCATTTGAAGTCCTCCTTGTGTGAATGGACTCCATCATGCGGAAAAACGTGGGAGCGTCAATACCGCCAATGCGCTACAGGCCTCGCCACTCCTGGGGTTGCGCTGAGGCGATGCCGGCGGTGCTCAAGACGCGCTCAACCGTGTCATTGACCAGTTCGTCGATGCTTTGCGGGCGATGGTAGAACGCTGGCAAGGGCGGGAAAATGATGCCGCCCATCTCGGTCACCGCAGTCATGTTGCGCAAGTGGGCCAGGTTGAAGGGCGTTTCGCGCACCATGAGGATCAGGCGGCGGCGCTCTTTCAAGGTGACGTCGGCGGCGCGGGTCAGCAGGTTGTCGCCCAGGCCATGGGCCACGGCGGCCAGTGTCTTCATGGAGCAGGGGGCCACGACCATGGCATCGGTGCTGAAGCTGCCGCTGGCAATGCAGGCACCGATGTCGCCAGGGGCATGTGCCTGGTCGGCCAGGGCTTCCAGCGTGGACCGGTTCAGCCCCAATTCGTGGTGCACGTTCAGGATGCCGGCTGGGGTAGCGACCAGGTGGGTTTGGACACCGAGGGCGCGGGCACGCTGCAGCAAGCGCACGCCGTAGACGGCACCACTGGCGCCGGTGATGCCAATGATCAACCGGCGAGGTGTGCTGGCTGGGCTCACTGGCCTGGGGTCAAGACCTGCTGAAGCTCGCCGGCCTGGTACATCTCCGTCATGATGTCCGAGCCACCAATGAACTCGCCACCCACGTACAGCTGGGGAATGGTGGGCCAGTTGGCGTAGTCCTTGATGCCTTGGCGGATGCCTTCGTCTTCCAGGACGTTGACGGTTTGCAGGTCGGTGACCCCGCAGGCTTTGAGGATCTGGATGGCGCGCCCCGAAAACCCACACTGTGGGAACTGGGCGGTGCCCTTCATGAACAGCACCACACGGTGGCCTTTGACCAGGGAGTCAATGCGTTGTTGAACGTCACTCATGGGAATTTGCGCTTGGCTGAATTGGGAACAAGAGCCTGTTTATATCAGGCCTTGGCAAATTCAGAAGGCGTAGCGCACAGAGACCTTGATCACGGGGCGAAGGCGCAGGTCGCGCACGATTTCGTCCAGCCCTGCTTCGCCTTGCAGCGCGCGGGAAATGCGGCCAATGTTGTTGGAATTGACCGAAATGATGCCCAGGTCGGCATTGAAGCGCCACATGCTTTCGCTGCCAGGGGCTCCCAGGCTGGCGGCGTAACCGGCGCCCACATAGGGCAGGGTGCGGTTTTCGCCATCAAAAGACTGGCCTCTGGTGTCGCCCAGGTTCAGGTTGTCGATGCGCTGGAGGCTCAGGTTCAGGCCGCTGCCAATGGTGTCGTCGGTGCCGTCGGACCAGGAGGCCTGGGTGACTGAGCCCCGCACCAGGCCGACCGTGGCGCGAAAACCACCCGAAAAGTAATAGTCGGACAGCACATGGGCGCTGCGCATGCTCAGGCCGCTGGAAGGCACGGGCTGCGCGAGCACAAAAGAGTCTTTGAGGGGGTCGTAGGCGCGGTCCATGACGACGCCGATGCGGCCTTCCCAGTGGGGCCAGAATTGCTGTCCGTTCAGGCTGAGGCCCTTGCCGTGATCCACCGCTGTAGCCGAGCGCAGCAAATGCTGCGGCTGCGGCACCATTTGCGCGTGCGTACCCGAAGCTGCCAAGGCGCAGGCGGTGAAGAGGCAGCGGAAAAGGTGGGGCGAGGCGGTTAGGCGGAACATCAAAAGCTCCTGAAGAACGATTTGATGCTACGCCGACCGGCTTGTTTTGGGGAATAGAGTTGTTAGCGTTCGTACCACCAATTTACAAGGTGACGTGAATTTGCTAAGCCTTCCCGCCGGTGCACCGCGGGTTACCGCCCAGGTCGAGCCGGGTGCTGATTTGGCTGAATCCTTGGGCTTCCAGCAGGCTGGCCACGGCGACGGCCTGGTCGTGGCCATGTTCCAGCAGCAGCCAGCCGCCAGCGTTGAGATGCAGCGGGGCCTTTGAAATGATCAGGCGCAGATCATCGAGGCCATCCACGCCCGATGTGAGCGCTCGCTTTGGCTCAAAGGTCAGGGCTTGCAGGTGTTCGTCGTTTTCGGCGATGTAGGGTGGGTTGCTGACGATGAGGTCGAACTGGCGTGTGGCCACGGGTTCGAACCATGATCCTTGCAGGTTTTCCACGGGCAGGGCCAATTGCTGGGCGTTGGCCTGCGCGATGGCCAGGGCGGCCGGGCTGGCGTCTACGGCGGTGATCTGGGCATGGGGGCGTTGGTGCTGCAAGGCCAGGGCGATGGCGCCACTGCCGGTGCCCAAGTCCAGCACACTGAAGCGCGGCTGTGCGGGGATGAGTGCCAGGGCCCAGTCGACCAGGGTTTCGGTGTCGGGCCGGGGAATCAGCACATCGGGGCTGACGCGCAAGGTCAGGCCGTAGAACTCTTTGTCGCCCAGCAGGTAGGCCAGGGGCTCGCCTTGGGCGCGGCGCTGAGTCCAGGCCATGAACTGGTTGGCTTGCTCGTGTGGCAAGGCGTCCTGGTCGTGGGCCAGCAGCCAACTGCGCGGGCGCTGCAAGGCGGTGCTCAGCAAAATCTGGGCGTCCAGGCGGTCCACGCCCAGTTGGCGGGCTTGCTGCAAGGCGGCCGCCACGGTGAGGGTGGGCTGGGGCTCAGACACCGGTGGCGGCTTCCAGCTCGGCCAGTTGCTCGGCGGCCTGGGCGGTGATCAGGGCGGCGATGACGTCGTCCAGGTCGCCTTCCATGATGGCCAGCAGCTTGTAGAGCGTCAGGTTGATGCGGTGGTCGGTGAAGCGGCCCTGCGGGAAGTTGTAGGTGCGGATGCGGTCGGAGCGGTCGCCGGTGCCGACCAGGCCTTTGCGGGTGGCGGCTTCCTTGGCCTGGCGCTCGATGCGCTCGCGGTCGTTGATGCGAGCGCTGAGCACGGCCAGGGCCTTGGCCTTGTTGCGGTGCTGGCTGCGGTCGTCCTGGCACTCGGCGACGATGCCGGTGGGCAGGTGGGTGACGCGCACGGCCGAGTCGGTCTTGTTGATGTGCTGGCCGCCGGCGCCGCTGGCGCGGTAGGTGTCGATGCGCAGGTCGGCCGGGTTGATGGTGATCTCTTCGGCTTCGTCGGGCTCAGGCAGCACGGCCACGGTGCAGGCGCTGGTGTGGATGCGGCCTTGGGTTTCAGTGGCGGGCACGCGCTGCACGCGGTGGCCGCCGGATTCGAACTTGAGCTGGCCGTAGACACCAGCGCCTTCGAAGCGCAGGACGATTTCCTTGTAGCCGCCCAGGTCGGATTCGTTGGCGGACATGACTTCACAGCGCCAGCCTTGGCGTTCGGCATGGCGGGTGTACATGCGGGTCAGGTCGCCCGCGAAGAGGGCCGATTCGTCACCGCCGGTGCCCGCGCGGATTTCGACGAAGGCGTTGCGGGCGTCGTCGGGGTCCTTGGGCAGCAGGGCAGTTTGCAGCTCGGCTTCGACGCGGGCGATGTCGGCTTCGGCCTGGGTGATTTCTTCTTGCGCCATGGCGCGCATGTCGGCGTCGTTGGCGGAATCCATCAGCATCTGGCGGGCGGTGGCCAGGTCGTCGCTGCGCTGGGCGTGGCGCTGGGCCATGTCGCACACGCTGCTGACTTCCGAATGCTCGCGGGACAGCTCACGGTAGCGTTTGTTGTCGGCGGCCACCAAAGGGTCGGACAGGGCGGCGTCCAGCTCTCGGAGGCGCAGGGCCAGGCGTTCGAGGGAGGAGGCCAGCGAGGGAGCGAGGCCGCCGCTCACGGTGTGTCTTTCTTGAGGGGGCTCACGTCGCCGCGCAAGAAGAGGCGCGCCAGCGAGGCGGCCACTTGGGGCCGTTGCTGGGTGTCGGCGCTGTGCAGTTCGGCCATGGCGCCATGCAGCATTTTCTGGGTCAATCCTCTTGAGAGTGTGTCGAGCACGGCTTCGATGTCCTCGCCTTTGGCGAGCATCTTGCGGGCGCGGGCGATTTCAGCGGCACGCCAGGCATCGGCCTGTGAGTTGAGGGCCTGGATCAGGGGCACGGTGGTGCGCTGGTCCAGCCAGTGCACGAAGCCTTGCACGCCGGTTTCGATGATGGCCTCGGCCTGGGTGACGGCGGCCAGGCGCTTTTCGCTGGCGGTTTGCACCAGGGCGCTCAGGTCATCGACGGTGTACAGGTAGACGTCGTCCAGCTCGGCCACTTCGGGTTCGATGTCGCGCGGTACGGCCAGGTCCACCATGAAGATGGGGCGGCGTTTGCGGGCCTTGAGGGCACGTTCGACGGCGCCCAGGCCGATGATGGGCAGTGAGCTGGCGGTGCAGGAAACGACGATGTCGAACTCGTGCAAGCGATCGGGCAGGTCGGCCAGGCGCAGCGCTTGGGCGCCCAGGTGGTTGGCGAGTTTTTCACCGCGCTCCAGGGTGCGGTTGGCCACGGCCATGGCGCGTGGGGCGCGGCCCGCAAAGTGCGTGGCGGTGAGTTCGATCATCTCGCCAGCGCCCACGAACAGGATTTTGGTCTTGCCCAGGTCTTCAAACAACTGGCTGGCCAGGCGCACGGCGGCGGCGGCCATGCTGATGGAGTGGGCTCCGATTTCTGTGGACGTGCGCACTTCCTTGGCCACGGCGAAGGAGCGCTGGAACAATTGGTGCAGGGTGGTGCCCAGGGTGCCGGCGGCGTCGGCCTCGCGCACGGCCTGCTTCATCTGGCCGAGGATCTGGGGTTCGCCCAGCACCATGGAATCGAGCCCGCTGGCGACGCGGAAGGCGTGTCGGGCTGCGGCGCCCCCTTCCAGCACATAGGTGTGGCGCAGCAGTTCATCGTGGCCCACCCCACCGGTGTTGGCCAGCCAATCGACGGCGGCGTGCTGCAGGTTGCCGGCGCGGCCCCCGCCCCAACTGCCGCCCAGGGCGCAATACAGTTCGGTGCGGTTGCAGGTGGACAGCAGGGCCACTTCTGGCTGGGCGGACGACTGCGGCACGCCGGATAAACGGGTGTGCAAAACCTTGAGCGCCGGGGCCAATTGGTCGACGGCAAACGCGAACCGACCTCGCAAATCGACGGCGGCGGTGGTGTGGTTCAAACCCAGGGTCAGGACGGTCATATCCGGGGATTATAAAATCGAGGGTTTTTTGATGTTGCGAAGGCGTTCAATGAGCTTGCTGGATGCTTTGATCCACATGGTGAATTTTTTCCTGCCAGCCTTGGGCATGGCACTGCTTTTACCCGCTTTGGCTCGCCTGGTGTGGTGGCGTGCGCTCAAACCGGCGGGTTTTGCACGCCAGGTGACCTGGGTGGCCGGGGTCAATGCCCTGGTGCTGATGGCCGGACTGATTGTGTTGGGGCGCGACGGCGCCATGGCCACGTACGCTGCCTTGGTGCTGGCGTCGAGCTTGACCGTCTGGTGGACAGGATTGCGTTGAGACCATGAGCTACAGCATCAAGGAAATGTTCTACACCCTGCAGGGCGAGGGCACCCATGCAGGACGCCCGGCGGTGTTTTGCCGGTTTGCGGGTTGCAATTTGTGGACGGGCCGCGAGGCCGACCGGGCGCAGGCCGTTTGCCAGTTTTGCGACACCGAGTTCGTGGGCACCGATGGTTTGGGTGGCGGCAAATTTGCCACGGCCGCACAGTTGGCCGAGCGCATCGCGACTTTCTGGCCATCGGGCTCCGAGTCGGCCGATGACAGACGCTTTGTGGTACTCACCGGAGGCGAGCCTTTGCTGCAGGTCGATGCCGAATTGATCGACGCCCTGCACGCGCAAGGCTTCATGATCGCGGTCGAGACCAATGGCACGATCGCTGCGCCTGCTGGCCTGGACTGGATCTGCGTGAGCCCCAAGGCCGGGTCAACCTTGGTGCAAAAAAGCGGCCACGAGCTTAAAGTGGTCGTGCCCCAAAGCGGGTTCAGCACGGCGGACCTGAAAGCCATGGAAGCCCTGGACTTTGAGCAAAGGCGCGTGCAGGCCATGGACAGCGCGCAGCCCATGGCACGCCGCTCGGCCATGGAATGGGCGGTGCAATGGTGCCTGGACAACCCGCGCTGGATGCTCAGCGTGCAGACCCACAAGACCTTGGGCATCCGCTGAGAGAAGAAGATTTCATGTTTGAACTGAGCCAGACTTTCACCTTTGACGCGGCCCACACACTCAAGCGACACGTGTCGCCTGAAGAGGCCGCGAGCAGTCGCCGCATCCACGGGCACACCTACACCGCTGAAGTGGCGGTGTGCGGGCCCCGCCTCCCGGACACTGGCATGGTGGTGGACCTGGCCGTGCTGCGCGCGGCGCTGGCCGAGGTGCGCAGCCAGCTTGACCACCACTTTCTGGACGAGGTGGCGGGCCTGGGGACGCCCACGCTGGAGAACCTGTGCGTGTTCATCTTTGGCCAGGTGAGTGCGCGCATCGCGCAAGTGAGCATGGTGAGCGTGTCGCGCGCGGCCGGTGACCGCTGTGTCTACCGGCCCCAAGACTGAGGTGGCCACGCCCCCCGTGCTGACCGCCAGCCTGGCCGAACGCAGCCGCCGCGCCGTGTGGCACCCCTGCACGCAGATGAAGGCGCTGGACGACTTCCCGCCGCGCGCCATCGTGCGTGGCGAGGGGCCCTGGTTGATCGATGAGCAAGGGCACCGCATCCTGGATGCCGTCAGTTCGTGGTGGGTCAATCTGTTCGGCCATGGGTTTGCGCCGATCACCGAGGCGATCACCGATCAGTTGGGCAAGCTGGACCACACCATGCTGGCCGGCCTGACCCATGAGCCCGTGGTCGCGCTGTCCGAGCGGCTGGGCGCGCTGACCGGCCTGGGTCATGCTTTCTATGCCAGCGATGGTGCCAGTGCCACCGAGATCGCCCTCAAGATGAGCGCGCACAGTTGGCGCAATCGGGGGCTGCCGGGCAAGCACCGCTTCATCGGCCTGCAAGGCGGCTACCACGGTGAGACCGCCGGGGCCTTGTCCGTCACCGACATCCCCCTTTTCCGCGAGGCCTACGCGCCGCTGCTGCGCTTGAGCGCGACCTTGCCTTCGCCCGATCCGCGTCATGCGTTGGAGGGCGTCAGCCTTGAGCAGCACACCGCCGCTTGCGTGCAAGCCCTGGCCGATCACCTGGCCGAGCACCACGCATCGACCGCTGCCTTGATCCTGGAGCCTTTGGTGCAAGGCGCTGCGGGCATGGGCATCTATTCGCCCAGCTACCTGAGCGCGGCGCGTGCCCTGTGTGATCAGCACCAGGTGCATTTGATCTGCGATGAGATCGCCGTGGGCTTTGGGCGCACCGGCACGATGTTCGCGCACCAGCAGGCGCTGGACGCGAATGGCCAGCCCATTCGTCCGGACTTCATCTGCCTGAGCAAAGGCCTGACGGGTGGCGTGCTGCCCTTGTCAGCGGTGCTGACCACGGACGAGGTTTACGCCGCCTTCTGGGATGACCGCACAGCGCATGGTTTTTTGCATTCGCATTCCTACACGGGCAACGCGCTGGCGTGCCGCGCGGCCCTGGCGGTGCTGGACACCTTTGAGAACGATGACGTGCTGGCCCGCAACCGCGCGGCGGCCTTGCGCTTGTCAACGCTGGCCGAGCCACTCACTCGCCATCCCCGCGTGAAAGCGCACCGCCACATTGGCATGATCTGGGCCTGGGACATCGACACCACCGACGCCACCTTTGCCGCGCGCTTTCACCGCGCGGCCCTGGACGCTGGCTTGCTGCTGCGCCCCATTGGCAACTCGCTGTATTTCATGCCGCCCTATGTGCTGACCGAGGCCGACATGGTCCACCTGGTGGAGGGCACCTTGCGCACGCTGGAGCAAGTGTTGTCTGGCGATGCGGTGTTGTCGTCAGCCCCCGGCGATCGTCTGGCATGACGGCGTTGTTCATCACCGGCACCGACACGGGCGTGGGCAAAACGCGCGTGTCTTGCGCCTTGCTGCATGCCTTGCAGCACCGGCATGCGCGCGTCATCGGGATGAAGCCCGTGGCCGCCGGCACCGAGCTGATCGATGGCGAGTGGGCCAACGAAGACGTGCTGGCGCTGCGCGCCGCATCGACCGTGCAAGTGCCTGCGCTGTACGACAACCCTTATCTGCTGCGCCAGCCCGCCTCGCCCCACATCGCGGCGCGCGAAGAAGGCGTGGACATCGACATCGAGCACATCGCGGCCTGTTTCCATGCCTTGCGGCACCAGGCCGATGCGGTGGTGGTGGAAGGGGCCGGGGGGTTCATCGTGCCCTTGCAGGAGGCCCAGGGCCAGTCGGCCACCAGCGCTGATCTGGCGGTGCTGTTGCGCCTGCCCGTGATCTTGGTGGTGGGCGTTCGCCTGGGGTGCCTGAACCATGCCTTGCTGACGCAGGAAGCGATTTTGTCGCGTGGGCTCACGCTGGCGGGCTGGGTGGCCAACCGCATTGACCCCAGCATGATCGCGCCGGATGCCAATGTGGACACCCTGCGTTCGCGCCTGCAGGCGCCGATGTTGGCCGATTGGGCGTGGGCGCCTCAGGTCGAGGCCTGCGGATTGACGATCAAACTGCCATGACCACCGCATCGTCGTCGATTGCCCTGGAGAGCCTGCCCACAGCACTGAATCTGGTCGGGTCCCTGGCCGCAGGTCTGGTGATCGGCCTGGAGCGGGGGTGGCGTGATCGGGAGCTGAACGACGGCGGGCGAGTGGCCGGCCTGCGAACCTTTGCCCTGGCGGGCTTGTTCGGGGGCTTGCTGGCCAGCTTGTTGCCCGAGTTCGGCGCGTGGCCCATTCTGGCCGGGATCATTGGGGTGTCGATTCTGTTGGCCGTGTCTTACCGCCAGGCCTCGGCCTCGTCGGGCAACCTGAGCATCACGACCGCGCTGACCCTGCTGCTGACGATCGTGCTGGGGGCGATCGCTGCGCGGGGTGCCGTGGCCCTGGCCTTGGCGTGTGCCGTCATCGTGGCGGTGTTGCTGAACCTCAAGCCCACCTTGCACCGCTGGCTGCGCCTGATCGAGCACCGCGAGTTGACGGCGGCCCTGCAGTTGATGGTGCTGTCGGTGGTCATCCTGCCCAATCTGCCCGATGCCGGCTTTGGTCCTTACCAGGCCTTGAACCCCTACAAGCTTTGGTGGGCGGTGGTGCTGATCGCGGGTCTGTCGCTCGCCGGGCACCTCGCCATGCGGGTCACGGGTCCGCGGCGAGGCATGTTGTGGACCGGCATCCTGGGCGGACTGGCGTCGTCCACGGCCACCACCTTGGCCTTGTCACGCTACGCGCGGCTCAATCCGGCGGTGTCGGGGGTGGCGGTGTCCGGTGCCTTGGCGGCGTGCGGGGTGATGTTCCTGCGCATGGCCGTGCTGGTGGCCCTGGTCCAGCCTGCGCTGCTGCCCGCCATGGGCGTGCCGCTGATCTTGTCGGGCGTGACCTTGCTGGTGCTGGGCTTGTGGCACTGGCGCCGCTTGTCCCAGGCTTCGGGTGACCAGGCCATCGAGCCCATGGTGCCCACGTTTGACCTGGGGGCGGCCTTGGGCTTTGGCGCTTACCTGGCCGTCATGGCGGTCCTCGCGCCAGCCGCCAGGCAGTGGCTGGGCAGCGGCGGCGTCTATGCGCTGGCGTCGCTGTCCGGACTGGCCGATGTCGATGCCATCGTGATCTCCCTGGCCCGCTTGCATGGTGACGGTGGCTTGCCCCTGGTCACGACGATTGCCGCGATCTGCCTGGCCACCTTGGCCAACATGGTGTCCAAGGGCGCGATGGCCTGGATCACGGGCGGCAAGGCCATGGGTGGGCCCGTGGTCAAAGGCTATGCGGTGGGCATGGCGGTCGGCGTGGGTGCGGCGGCGGCCATGCTCGCGCTGGGCGCTTGATGCCTCCTCAGGCGCTGGCCCACTGCTGCACATAAGCTGGTGTCTCTGCGGGTCCGCCAGGCTCGGCCACCGGCTTGAGCTGGGCCTGACGGAGGGGCATCACCCCTGCCCACACGGGCCAGTTCATGTCCTCGTCCTTGTCCTTCGGACCCCAGGCGCGGATCTTGGCGGCGGCTTCGAACAAGGGCATGCGCAGCACGGTGGTGGCGGCCAGCTCGTTGCGGTCGGGCGCGCGCGCTTCGTGGCGGCGACCGGGTGCCAGGTGGTCCATCAAGCGGTGCATCACCTCGGTCTTGTCCTCATCGGGCACCGTCTCAAACGTGCCGTGGATGACCACCGACCTGAAATTCATGGAGTGCGAAAACGCCGACCGCGCCATGACCAAGCCGTCCAGGTGCGTGATGGCCAGGCAAGCGGGCGTGCCTTGGGCCAGCGACTTCATCATCTTGCTGCCGTTGGAGCCGTGGATCAGCACGTGGTCGTCCACGCGCCACACTGCGGTCGGCAGGCACAGCGGGCCGCGTTCGTCCACGAAGGACACGTGGCACAGGTAGGCGGCGTCGACGATGGCATGGATGGTGGCGTGGTCGTAGTGCCCCCGGTCTTCGGCGCGGCGGACCCGGCTGCGTTCGGTGGGAGGCGGGGCAAAGGTCGTGGTCATGGTGTGGTGATCCCTGGTTCGTGAGTGAGCCTCAACCATAGGTAAAACATGGCCCCATGAAAAGATCCACATTCATGCAAAATGATGGAGCCACGAAAATCGCACCTGCCCCAAGCCCATGACCGACCTGACCCTGTTGCTGGACCGCCGCCTGCTGCGCGCCAAAGGCGACGCCTTGCCCCGGCAGCGGCGTTTGTACGAACTGTTGCGGCAAGCCATTCTGGATGGCCGCCTGCCCGCAGGCAGTGCCTTGCCCGCCAGCCGTGTGCTGGCGCTCGACCTCAGGCTGGCGCGCAACAGCGTCATCCATGCGTACGAGCAACTGGCGGCCGAAGGCTATGTGCAGGCCAGTCGCCAGGGCACCGTGGTGGCGGCCTTGCCGGATCGGCGTGCGGTGGGCCGTGGCCATGCACTGCTCACCGCGCCACCAATGGCGTCGGGGCAGCCATCGCCCGCTTTGTCAAACCGTGTGCAGGCTTTCAACCGCCGCCGCACGGCCGAGCAAGACCTGATGCCCTTCATGCCCGGCATCCCCGCGCTGGACGAGTTCCCTTTGCCCACCTGGCGCCGCCTGCTGAACGCGGCCTGGCGTGACCAAAGCCCTGACTTGCTCAGCTACCGCCCCGCCGTGGGCGAGCTGGAACTGCGCCAGGCCATCGCCACTTATGTGCGCGCGGCACGCGGTGTGGTCTGCACGGTGGACCAGGTCATCGTGACCGATGGCACCCAGGACAGCCTGAGCCTGTGTGCCCAAGCCCTGGCCGACCTGGGCCAGCGGGCCTGGATCGAACACCCCGGCTATGGCGGTGCCCGCGTGGCCTGTCAGGCGGCGGGGCTGAAAGTGGTGCCGGTGCCTGTGGATGAGCACGGCCTGGCGCCCACCAAGGCCTTGTGGCGCCAGCAGCCGCCACGCTTGATCTACACCACGCCATCGCACCAGTACCCCTTGGGCTCGGTGATGCCTTTGGCGCGCCGCCTGGCTTTGATCGAGCAGGCCCAGGCTGCAGGTGCGTGGATTCTGGAAGACGACTACGACAGCGAGTTTCGCCACGATGGGCCGCCGCTGGCCGCCATGCAAGGCCTGGTGCCGCAGGCGCCGGTGGTCTACCTGGGCACCTTCAGCAAATCGATGTTCCCGGCCTTGCGCTTGGGGTTCATGGTCGTGCCGGCCAGCTTGTCCGATCAATGGCAAGGCGCCTTGGGTGACCTCGTCAGGCGCGGTCTGCCCGCCGAGCAAGCCGCCTTGGCCGCCTTCATCAACGAAGGGCATTTCACCAAGCACCTGCGCAAGATGCGGCCCTTGTACGCCCAGCGCCAGGCCGCCTTGCGCGAGGCCCTGACGCGCCATTGGCCCTGGCCGGGCGAGGTGCTGGGTGGGGCCTGTGGCCTGCACCTGGTGCTGACCTTGCCACCAGACATCGTCGATGTCGATGCAGCCCTGGCCGCCATGAAGAAGGGGCTCAGCCCGCGCCCTTTGTCGGCCTACGGCATGGGTGGGGCGTCCCACAACGGCCTGGTCATGGGCTATGCCAACACCCCCGCCGAGCAGATGGACGCCCGCGTGCGAACGCTGGTGCGCGCGATCAGCGCAGGTCTTGCGCGATGACGCGTTCGATGTTGCGTTCGGCCAGCGCCGTGATGGTCACAAAGGGGTTGACGCCGATCGAGCCTGGGATCAATGAACTGTCGGTCACGTACAGGCGGTCGTAGCCCTTGACGCGGCCGATGTTGTCCGTGGCCTGGCCCAGCACGCAGCCGCCCAGCGGGTGGTAGCAAAAATCATCGGCGAAGACCTTGCCCCCGCCGAACAAATCGGTGCGGTAGATCGTGCCCTGCTTGCGGTTGATGCGGTCGAACAAGGTTTTGGCCGCGTTGACCGTGGTGGCGTTTTGGGCTCGGGTCCAGCGCAGCTTGGCCGAGTCTGTGGCGGCGTCGTAGACAAAGCGGCCGCGCTCGGGATTGCGCGTGATGGCCAGGTACATGCTCACCCAATTTTCGAAGCCCGTGGGCAGCGGCGTGATCTCGGCAAACACCGGGTTGGTGGGGTTGTCCCAGTCGTTGATGCCCATGGCGGGCATGGTCGACTGGATGGCGCCGGTGGGGTTCCAGAGGTGGTTGGCGCGCGCGGCCATCACATTGCCGTTGTGGCCCCAGCCCTCGCCCACGGCCTGACTCAAGCGGGGCAGGGTGCCGGTTTCGCGGGCGCGTACCAGCAGCTCGGTCGTGCCCAGGCTGCCTGCGCCCAGGAAGAGGTGGCCGCAACTGATCTGAGCATCGGCCAGCACGTTGCCGTAGGGGTCGATGGCGCGCACGCTCAGCAGGTAGTCGCCATTGGCCAACTGCTCAATGCGGCGCACCTGCTGCAGCGTGTAGATGGTGACGCGGCCCGTGCCCACGGCATCGGCCAGGTAGGTCTTGTCCAGGCTGAGCTTGCCGGCGTTGTTGCCGTAGATCACCTCTTGGGCCAGCGCCGAGCGCGGTACCTTCTTGGCCTGCTCCGCCTCCATGTATTTGAAGTCATAGACGCTGGGCACGAACACGGTCTTCAGGCCGGTTTGATGCGCCTGGTCGCGCGAAACGCGGGCGAAACGGTAGCAGTCGGCTTTTTCGAACCAGCTTGGGTCGACGTGGTTGACGCCCAGCAGGCCATTGGCCCGTGGGAAGTACTTGGCGTACATCTCTTCGGCGTTGACTTCGGGCATCATCTGCTCGAAGTAGCCGCGTGGTGGCGTCACGGCCATGGCCCCGTTGACCAGCGAGCCACCGCCCACGCCGCGTCCCGCGTAGACCGACATCTCGTCGTAGTTGACGCGGTCCAGCACGCCGGCATAGCGCGGGATCTTGCGGTTGATCACGTCCAGGCCCAGGAAGGTCTTGAGCGGCGCTTCGGTGCGGTCCTTGAACCACATCGACCGGCCATCGGGCGACAAGGTTTTGGTGAAGATGGTGCCATCGCTGGTGGGTTGGGTCCACAGCTGGCCCATCTCCAGCATGACCACGGGCACACCGGCTTCGGCCAGGCGCAAGGCCGTGACTGCGCCGCCATAGCCGGTGCCGATGACGATGGCGGGCACGCGGCCCAGGCTGCCCAGCGCCGCGCGCGGTTGGGCCAGCGATTCGTTGAACACGCGGCTGGACGCCGCCTGGCCATTCAATGAGAAACCGGACAGGCCCAGCACACTGGCGGCCTGCAGGGCCGAGTGGCCCAGGAAACGACGACGAGACAACATGAATCAACACTCCACAATGCGTTTCGATTCTTGAGGCCGCTCGCTGCTGGCACGGGCGGTGCATTCCCTTGGATTGAGGGCGGGCCCCTTGAATCGGGGATCGTTCAATGTCGCGCGTCTGGCCGTTCTTGGGGGCGCCTTGGTTGGGCACCACTACACTGCTTGCCTTGAACCATGAAGACCCGCCTCACCACCCTCCTGGGCATTGAACATCCCATCGTCCTGCCCGGCATGACCTACGTCGCCGTGCCCGAACTGGTGGCTGCCGTCAGCAACGCAGGCGGCTTGGGCATCCTGGCCTCGGGCGGCTTGTCGGCCGAAGAATGCCGCCTCGCCATCCAGCAGGTGCGCGCCTTGACCGACAAGCCCTTTGGCGTGGGCTGCAGCCTGCTGCTGCCGGGTGCCACCGAATGCGCGCGCGTGGCCTTGCAAGAGCACGTGCCCGTCATCAACGTGTCGATGGGCCGCGCCGAGTGGGTGGTGCAAGGCGCCCATGCCTATGGCGGCAAGGTCATCGCCACCGTGTCCAACGAAAAGCATGCCCGCTCGGCCATCGACATGGGCGTCGATGGCCTGATCGTGACCGGCCATGAAGCCGCCGCGCATGGCGGCGCGGTGACCTCGTTGGTGCTGATACCCGCCGTGCGCGACATGACCGATCTGCCCATCATCGCGGCCGGGGGATTTGCCGATGGCCGGGGCCTGGTGGCGGCCTTGGCCCTGGGCGCGGATGCGGTGGCCATGGGCACCCGCTTTGCCACCTCGCGTGAAAGCGTGGTGCACGCGGCCACCAAGCAATTGATCATCGACAAGCTGGCCGAGGACACCATCTACTCGACCAACTTCGACACCTTTCCCTGCCGCGTCATGCACACGCCGGGTGGCCAAAAGTACACGGCCCGCCGACTGGGCCCTGGGCTGGTCATCGTGCGGTCGTGGCGCGCAGCGCAAGAGCTCAACACGCCGCTGTGGCCCTTGATGCGCGATGCCTTGCGGCAAGGTGTGGTGGGCGCCATCAAGGTGGCCTACTTTGGCGCGGCCACCTTGGCCATGCGCAAAGCCATCCACCAAGGCGACCACGATGAAGGCGTGCAACTCATCGGGCAATCGCAAGGCCTGGTGCACGACATGCCCACCGTGTCCGAAATCGTGGAGCGCGTGATGAGGCAAGCGGCAGACATCGTCAAAACCCGGTTGCAACAAAGCTGAAACCGCTTTTTTGCGCTGGCACTGCGTGGCGTTTCCTGCGAACATGCCAGGCATCAGGGCTCCTCGAAGAGACACCGATGAATAATCCAGGTGAGTTGCGCCCGTCTCAGGGTTCGGAGACGGCGCATGGTGGTGTGGTGCGTTCCCAGTTTGAACAACTGTTTTCTTTGGCCCCCGAGGCCTTGTTGGTGGCCGACGATCAAGGGCGACTCGTCAAATGGAACGAGGCCGCCGCGTTGATGTTCGGCCACGACGAGCAGACCATGCCGTCGCTGTGCATTGACGATTTTTTGCCCGAGCCTCAACGGCGGCCCATGGCCGCCCAGTCAGGCCGCTGCGTGAGCATGCCTGTCGGCAGCGAGATGCCGCCCGGTACCTTGTTCAAGGCCCAACGTCGTGACGGCGCCACATTCGACGCCGAGGTCAGCCTGGGTCCCATTGAGCTGGACGGACAGCTTTGCGTGATCGCCATCGTGCGCAACCAAACCGAGATGGTGTTGGCGCGTGAGCGGGCCGAAGCGGCCAAACTGGCCAAGAGCACCTTCCTGGCCAACATGAGCCACGAGATCCGCACGCCCATGAACGCCATCATGGGCCTGACGCAGCTGATGCTGCTGGAGCACCCCACCTCGCAGCAGCGCGATCGCCTGGGCCTGGTCATGAGCGCGGCCAAACACCTGCTGGGCATCATCGATGATGTGCTGGACTTGTCCAGGATCGAGGCGGGCAAGCTGTCCCTGCACCCGGTTGATTTCAAGCTGGACACCATGCTGGACACGGCCTGCGATGCGCTGGCCGAGAGCCTGCGCAGCAAAGGCTTGGCGATGGACCGCCACGTCGACCCACGGGTGCCGGCGCTCTTGCATGGCGACCCTCAGCGCTTGCAGCAGATCCTGATCAACTACGGCAGCAATGCAGCCAAGTTCACCAGCGATGGGCATGTCAATTTGCGCGTCAAGTTGGTCGAGCAAAGCCCTTCCTGGGTGGTGCTGCGCTTCGAGGTTGAAGACACCGGCATGGGCGTGCCGCCCGAGCAGCAGCACCGCCTGTTCAACACCTTCGAGCAGGTGGACGGATCCATGACCCGGCGCCATGGCGGCCCGGGCTTGGGTTTGGCCATCAGCCGGCATCTGGCCAGGTTGATGGGCGGGGAGGTGGGCTGCACCAGCGAGCCTGGGCAAGGCAGCGTGTTCTGGTTCACGGCCCGTTTGAAGGTGGCTGATGCGGCGCCTCTGGCACCCGAGCAGGACGCCCCGACCAGCCGCAGCGACATGAAGCTGCGCTGCGAAGGCGCCCGGGTATTGTTGGTGGAAGACCAGGCCCTGGGCCGGCTGGTGGCGCACGACATGCTGCACTACATCGCGGGCATCGAGGCCGACACCGCCAGTGACGGGCTGGAAGCCGTGGAGCGTGCCAAGGGGCAGTCGTATGACCTGATCCTGATGGACATGCAGATGCCCCACATGAATGGCATGGACGCGTCGCGCCACATCCGGGCCTTGCCTGGCCATGCCGCCACGCCCATCATCGGCCTGACGGCCAATGCCTTCAGCGAAGACCGTCAACGCTGCCTGGACGCGGGCATGAACGAACACATGGCCAAGCCCTTGTCGGTGGAGGCCCTGACGGCGGTGCTCACGCGCTGGTTGACGGCACGCCCTTACTGCGCGTGAGCGCCTTTGCTGAGCGTTGACGACGTTTGCGCGTGCTTGCGGGCGGCCACCAGGGCCTTCCAGAAGCGTGCATCTTGGGAGCTGGCAAAGTTGATGCGCATCAAGGTGCTGGCCTGCCGCTGCGCATGGAACAAGGCACCGGGCGCGATCAGCCAGCCGGCGTCCAGCATGGGCAGGGTGAGGCGTTCGGTGTCCACGCCCACGTCCATCCAGCCGAACAGGCCTTGCGGCTGGGCCGCGAAATGGCAACCCGATTGCCGCGCCAGTTGCAGGCAGCGTGCGCGGGCCACGTCCAGTTGCTGGATGACGCGTTCGCTGTGGCGGCGCAACTGGCCTTGCTCCAGGCACAGCGCCAGCGCCTGTTCCAGGATGGGCGGCGTGGTGAGCGTGGTCAGCAGCTTGGTGTTGATGATGCGGTCCACCAGGTGCGCTGGCGCGGCGATGTAGCCCACCCGCCAGCTCGGCGTCAGGATCTTTGAAAAGCTGCCCACCGAGATCGTGCGGCGCAGCTCATCGAGCACACACAGGCGGGTGGCGTGGGCGGGCGCCAAGTAGGCGTAGATGTCGTCCTCCAGGATGTGGAAGTCGTGCGCTTCGGCCAGGCGCAGAACCTGGTGGGCATGGCCCGGCGACAGCAAGGCGCTGGTGGGGTTGTGCAGCACTGACACGGTCACGTACAGCTTGGGGCGGTGGGCTTTGCACAGCGCGTCCAGCACGGCCAGGTCGGGGCCATCGGGGCCGCGTGGCACGGGCAGCACGCGCATGCCCATCTGGGCCAGCCGCGCGAACTCAATGGCCCAGCCGGGGTCATCTACCAGCACCGCATCGCCCGCTTGCAGCAAGGTGCGCGACACCACGTCCAGCGCGTGCGTGGCGCCCACGGTGCTGATGATCTGGCCGGCATCGGTCTTCAGGCCGAACTCGCCAAGCTTGCGTGACACGGCTTCGCGAAACCTTGAATCGCCCGCAGGCTCGCCGTAGTGCAAGGTCAGTGGCAGCAGGCGATCGCCTTGGGTCACTTTGCGCAAGGCGGCGCCCAGCATGGCCGCGTCCAGCCACGCCGGGGGCAGGGTGCCCAAGCCGGGCATGGGGTGGCTGCCAGGCTCGTGGAACATGCCTTTGATGAGGGTGGTGGCGTCGATCGGCGTGCGGGGCTGGAAAGGGTGGGGCGCTTTGGCGGCCTTGGATGGATGGGCAGCTTTGGCATGGCCCTGCGTCTGGCGCACGAAGAAACCGCGCTGGCGGTGCGATTCGATCAGGCCTTGCGCCAGCAGTTGGTCGTAGGCGGCCACCACCGTGTAGGGGCTGACGCCATGAGTCTGGGCGCACTCCCGCACCGAGGGCAGGCGCGAGCCCGGCGCCAGCAGGTGCTGGCGAATGCGTTGGGCAAACCGTGCCACCAGTTGCTCAGTCAGGGTGAGGGCGCTGTCGCGGGTCAGGGGCGTGCTCATGGTCGGGGTGTGTGTTGGTGGTCTGGCCAGTACAGATTGTTCAATGATATGGCTTTGTGTATTGGTCATGTGCTGGTTTGTGGCCCTAGAGTGCCACAGATGAACACCACCCCACAAGTCCTTGCCCGTCGCCCTGTGTGGGCAGCCTGGCCCGCCATGTCACCACGCTGGCTGGGCGCCTTGGCGGTGCTGCTGTTCGCCATGACCATCCCCATGACCCGGCTGGCCAATGGCTCGGTCGAGCTGCCTCAATTGCCGCCGCTGTTCGTGGCGGTGGGGCGTGGCGCCATCGCCGGATTGTTGGCCATGGTCTATCTGTGGGCGGTGCGTGCGGCTCGCCCTGTCAAGGCGCAATGGCCTTTGCTGGGCGCGGTGGTGCTGGGTGCGGTGCTGGTGTTTCCGCTGTGCATGGGCTGGGCGGTGCGCGTGGTGCCTGCGGCGCACGCGGCCGTCATCGTCGGCTTGCTGCCGTTGTGCACGGCGGCGCTGGCTTCGTGGTGGCTGGGGCAACGGCCAGGCTGGGCCTTCTGGCTGGCCGGGGCCATGGGCAGCGCGCTGGTGTTGATGTTCGCGCTGGGCGTGGCAAGCGCGCATGGCACCGACCATTGGGTGAGCGCCGATGCCTGGCTCGTGGTGGCCATGCTGGGCGCGTCACTGGCCTATGTGGCGGGTGCCGCCTTGTCCCGGCAAATGCCGGCGGCGCAGGCGATCTCATGGGCCTTGGTCGTGGCCTTGCCCATCACCTTGCCGATTGCGGCCTGGTCCTGGCCCACCGAAGCCGTGAGCTGGCAGGCCTGGGGCGCCTTTGCCTACGTGGCCGTGATCTCGACCTGGCTGGGTTTCTTCGCGTGGTACGCGGCCCTGGCCCGCGATCCCATGCGCGTCAGCCAGCTGCAGTTGATGCAACCTTTCACGTCCATCGCCTTGTCGGTGCTGGTGTTGAATGAAGTCGTTGACTGGGCCACCTGGCTGGTGGCTGGCGCCGTATTGCTGGTGGTGATCTGGGGCCAACGTGCGGCCCGGCAGGAGATGAAGCGATGACGTTCACCTTGGCCCGGCGCACCCAGCGCATGAACTCATCGGCCATCCGCGAGATCCTCAAAGTCACGGAGCGGCCAGGGGTGTTGTCGATGGCCGGTGGCTTGCCCGCGCCAGAATCTTTCCCGATCGAGGCCATTCAGCGGGCGTGCGATCAGGTGCTGTCCACCCAAGGCTCGGCGGCTTTGCAATACGCCACCACCGAGGGCCTGCTGCCTTTGCGAGAATGGATTGCCCGGCGTTTGTCTCAAGGCGCCTGGCAGGTGGACGCCTCGCAGGTGCTGATCACCACGGGATCGCAGCAGGGCTTGGACCTGGTGGGCAAGGTCATGCTGGATGAGGGCTCACCCGTGCTGGTGGAGCAGCCCACTTACCTCGGTGCCCTGCAAGCGTTTGCACCTTACGAGCCGGTGTTCACGCCCTGGGCATCCGACGCTGAGGGGCCGCTGCCGCAAGACTTGTCAAAGGCCGAGCCTGCACGCCTGGCCTACCTGGTGCCCAGCTTCCAGAACCCCAGCGGGCATTGCATCCCCGATGCGCGCCGGCGCGAGATCGCCCTGCAGGCCCAGCAAAGCAACACGCCCGTGGTGGAAGACAACCCGTATGGCGAGTTGTGGTTTGACGCGCCCCCACCACCGCCCCTGGCCACGCATGCGCCCGAGCAGGTGATCTACCTGGGTTCCTTCTCCAAAGTGCTGGCGCCGGGCTTGCGGGTGGGCTACATCGTCACGCCCAGCGGTGGGCACCCCGGCACACTGGCCTTGCGCGCCAAGCTCTTGCAGGCCAAGCAGGCTGCAGACCTGCACACCCCCGCACTCAATCAGCGCATCATCGTGCAGTTGCTGGATTCGGGCTTTGACCTGGACGGCCACCTGGACACCGTGCGAGCCCGTTACCGCGCCCAGCGTGATGCCATGGCCACCGCTTTGGCCCGACACCTGCCGGGAGGATGCACCTGGCACTTGCCCCAGGGTGGCATGTTCTTCTGGGTGACTTGTTCTGATGGGATCGACACCTTGCAGCGCTTGCCTTTGGCGGTGGAATCCGGCGTGGCCTATGTGCCGGGCGCGTCGTTCTACGCGGGCAACGCACCCGGGCAGGCCAACACCCTGCGCCTGTCATTCGTCACCTTGTCACCCTCGGAGATCGACGAGGCCGTGGCCCGCCTGGCCCGCTGTCTGGCGTGAAGGGCGCGCAGGCTGGTACGCTTGCACGATGTCTTCCACGCCCCTATTCGAACGCGAACTGGCCGAGCTGGCGCAAGCGCATTTGCTGCGCCACCGCCGCGAGGTCTCGCCCCTGTTGCCACCCGCCGACCTGTCGCCCGACCAGGAGCATTTGCGTGGCACGACTTACCTGATCAACGGCCAATCGCGCCTGTCCTTTGGCAGCAACGACTACCTGGGCTTGTCGCAGCATCCCGCCTTGATCCTCGCCGCGCAGCAAGCCGCCGCGCGTTATGGCGTGGGGGCCACGGCCTCACCCTCGGTGTGCGGCCACAGCCCATCGCACGAGGCGCTGGAGCTGGAACTGGCCACCATGGTGGGCCTGCCGCGCGCCGTGTCTTTCGTGGCCGGCTACATGGCCAATGTGGGTGTGATCCCAGCGTTGGTGGGCCGGGGTGACGCGGTCTTCTCCGATGCCCTGAACCACGCCTGCCTGATTGATGGAGCGCGTTTGTCGCGGGCCGATGTGCAGGTGATGCCGCATGGTGACCTGGCCGCGCTGGACGCGGCCTTGCAAGCCAGCACGGCCCGGCGCAAGCTGGTGCTCACCGACGCGGTGTTCAGCATGGATGGCAACATTGTGAACGTCCCGGCCTTGCTGACCCTGTGCGAGCGCCACGATGCCTGGTTGATGGTGGACGATGCCCACGGCTTTGGCGTGTTGGGCGAGCATGGTGAAGGCACCTTGGCGCATTGGGGCATCACCGGGCGCGATGGCGTGCAGCCTGAGTGGCAAGGTCGCCTGCACCGCCTGATCTACATGGCCACCTTGGGCAAGGCCGCCGGTGTGGCCGGTGCCTTCGTGGCGGGTGAGTCCACCCTGGTCGAATGGCTGGTGCAGAAGGCGCGCACCTACATGTTCGCCACCGCCGCCCCCGCCATGCTGACCGAGGCCGTGCGGGCCAGCCTGCGCGTGATTCAAGAGGAGGGTGGACGGCGCCAGCACCTGGCCCGATTGCGAGACCAACTGCAAGACCGCTTGCGCACCGGCTTGAAGCTGCGCCCCACCTGGCGCCTGATGCCGTCCGAGACGGCCATTCAGCCCTTGATCATTGGCAGCAACGAGGATGCCCTGGCCGTGATGGCCCACCTGGATCGGCAAGGCCTGTGGGTACCCGCCATTCGCCCACCCACCGTGCCGCCCGGCACCGCCCGCTTGCGCATATCTTTGTCAGCGGCGCACACTTGTGCGCAAGTCGATGCCCTGTGCCAGGCCCTGTCCGAGGCGGTCTGAGCTACGATGGCTTCAACAAGGAGTTTGACCATGGACACCAACAACCTGAAGGCCGCGATGGCGCAACTGCAAAGCGAACTGGAGTCGGGCGGCAAGCTCGACCCTGAACTGCAGCAGTTGCTCAAGTCACTGGACAAAGACATCCAGAGCGCCCTGGCCGCGAATGCACAGCCTGAAGACGACCTGGTCTCCAGCCTGAACGAGCGCACGCAGGCCATTGATGCCCGTTTCTCGGCCGAGCACCCCTACCTGTCCACCACCCTGCGCGACGTGATGGACACGCTGGGCAAGATGGGGATCTGAACGAGCGAGCGGCCTCAGGCCACCAGCACTTCGGCCCGCAATGAGTGCGGATTGGCCTGGGTGATGGTCACGTCGATCAACTGGCCGATCAGGCGGTCCATGTTCGGGCCCCCGGGGAAGTTGACGATGCGGTTGCACTCGGTGCGGCCCATCAACTCGGTGGCGTCCTTGCGGCTCGGGCCTTCCACCAAAATACGCTGCGTCTTGCCCACCAGTGCTTCGCTGAAGCGCGTCACGTGCGTGTCCAGCACGCCTTGCAAATGCTGCAAACGCTTGAGCTTCACATCCTGCGGCGTGGTGTCTTCCAGGTTGGCGGCTGGCGTGCCAGGGCGGGCGCTGAAAATGAAGCTGAACGAGGCGTCGAACTCCAGGTCGTGCACCAGCTTCATCATCTTGTCGAAGTCTTCGTCCGTCTCACCCGGGAAGCCGACGATGAAGTCCGATGACAGGCTGATGGTGGGCCGCACCAAACGCAGCTTGCGGATCGTGCTCTTGAACTCCAGCGAGGTGTAGCCGCGCTTCATCGCCATCAGGATGCGGTCGGAGCCGTGCTGCACCGGCAGGTGCACGTGGTTCACCAGCTTGTCGGTTTTGCCATAGACATCGATCAGGCGCTGTGAGAACTCATTCGGGTGGCTGGTGGTGTAGCGGATGCGCTCCACGCCGGGCATCTCGGCCACGTATTCCAGCAAGGTCGCGAAATCAGCGATCTCGGTCGTGCCACCCATGGTGCCGCGGTAGCCGTTCACGTTCTGGCCCAGCAGCGTGATCTCTTTCACGCCCTGGTCGGCCAGGTCCGCCACCTCGGTCAGCACGTCTTCAAAGGGGCGCGAGACTTCTTCGCCGCGCGTGTAAGGCACCACGCAGTAGCTGCAGTATTTGGAGCAGCCTTCCATGATCGACACGAAGGCCGAGGCGCCTTCCTTGCGCGGCGGTGGCAGGTGGTCGAACTTTTCGATCTCGGGGAAGCTGATGTCCACCTGCGGGCGGCGCGAGCTGATGCGCTTGTCCAGCATGGCGGGCAGGCGGTGCAGCGTTTGCGGGCCGAACACCACGTCCACATAAGGTGCGCGCGCGATGATGGCCGCGCCTTCCTGGCTGGCCACGCAGCCGCCCACGCCGATCATCACGCCCTTGTCCTTCAAGTGCTTGACGCGTCCCAGGTCAGAGAAGACCTTCTCTTGTGCCTTCTCGCGGATCGAGCAGGTGTTGAACAGGATCAGGTCGGCCTGCTCGGGGTCGTTGGTGGGCTCATAGCCTTGGGCGGCGTGCATGACGTCGGACATCTTGCCCGAGTCATATTCGTTCATCTGGCAGCCGTAGGTCTTGATGTAGACCTTCTTGGTCGCTTTGGTGGGGGTGGCGGTGTTGCTCATGGGGAAATGCTCAGGGCTTGGCCCAGGTCTGGCCGATGGGGTCGAAGGACCAGGTGGCGGCCTCCTTGGGGGTCTTGGGCCACAGCTTCTTGATTTCTTCCGGGCGCAGCACCCACACGTCCTGCACCATGCCGTATTGCTCGACCGTGTAGTTCACAACCAGTTTTTCGCCTGTGATGGCGCCCGACATGACCAACATCTGGTTAGGCCCCCGGATGCGCGACCCTGGCGACAAGCGCGCGTCCTTGCCATTGAGCTTGATTTCGGGGGCGATGGTGACGAGCAACTCGCCACGCAAGGCGTTGGCGGGGAAATTGCGCTGCACCTGCATTTGCGCAGACGCCAAAACGGGCACGGCCAGGGCCAGGGCGACCGAGGCCGTCAATAGACAGCGATGCATGGTTTAGATCCAGGGGCTGTGAATGAGCCTTCGATTTTACAGCGCCGGGCGCCCCAGTGCACACGGATCTCGGTAAGATCACCGCCAAGCCAAGTCAACACTGGGAGGTAGCCTTGGGACTGCTCGATTTCATCAAGAAACAATTCGTCGACGTCATCGAATGGACCGAGTCCACCGATGGCGTCCTGATGTGGCGTTACCCCTTCGAGGACCGCGAAATCCAGAACGGTGCCGTGCTGGTGGTGCGCGAATCCCAGGTGGCGCTGTTCGTCAACGAGGGCAAGGTCGCCGACATGTTCGGGCCCGGCTCGCACAAGCTCACCACGCAGACGCTGCCCCTGCTCACCAACCTGAAGAACTGGGACAAGCTGTTCGCCTCGCCCTTCAAGAGCGACGTCTACTTTTTCAGCACCCGCCAGCAGCTTGACCTGCGCTGGGGCACCAGCCAGCCCATCACCCTGCGCGACAAGGACTTCGGTGCCGTGCGCGTGCGCGCCTTTGGCAACTACAGCTGCCGCCTGGCCGATCCCCGCATTTTCCACACTGAAGTGGCGGGCACGCGCGACAGCTATTCGGTGGAAGACCTGGATGGGCAACTGCGCGGCGTGCTGATCCAGCACCTGAGCGACGCGGTCGCCGGCAGCGGCGTGCCTTTCCTGGACCTGGCCGCCAACCAGATCGAGTTTGCCAAAGCCTTGCAGGCCGCCACCACCTCGGCTTTCGAGGCCCTGGGCCTCAAGCTGGACAGCGTGACGGTGCAGAACGTGTCCCTGCCCGAAGAGCTGCAAAAGGTCCTGGACCAGCGCATCGGCATGGGCATGGTCGGCGACAACATGGGCAAGTTCATCCAATACCAGACGGGCCAGGCTTTGCCGACATTGGCTTCCTCCAGTGGCGGCGGGGGTGTGGCGGGCGATGCGGCAGGCTTGGGCGCAGGGCTGGCCTTGGGCCAGGTCATGGCGCAGTCCATCCAGCAAGGTTTGCAGGGGGGCCCCGCCAGTACGCCGGCTGCCAGCATCCGGCCTGACGAGGTCATGGCCACCTTGGAAAAACTGGCCGAGCTCAAGGGCAAAGGCGTTTTGACAGAAGAAGAGTTCTCGGCCAAGAAGGCTGAACTGCTGAAAAAATTGACGTGAAACAGTGCAAAGCAAAGGAAGTACGGATGAGCAAGCGTTTGGTGTGGGGCGGCGCCCTGGTGGCTTTGGTGGCTTTGGTGCTTTGCAGTGGCGGCGCGCGCGCGCAGTCAGCATCCGCGCCCGAATCGGGGCAGGAGTCCAAGCCAGTGGCCGTGTCGAAGGACGCCCTGGTGGATCGGAGCACCCCCATTGACATTGCCCAGATCACGCCTTACTGGGACGATGGCATCGTTGCGGACAAGATCGTGAACGAATGCAAGGACCTGGGATCGAGCCTGGTGTCCACCTTGAGTCGCCGAAGCGCGCCACTGGGGATCACCGTCAACCAGCTCGAGAATTTTGATGCCAAGAAGTCCAAGCAAGCCCTCGACATCAAGATCGTGTCGGCGGTGAGCGGTGGCAATGCTTTCATCGGCCACCGCAAGTCGGTGTCCATCCGGGCCGAGTTGTACCGTGATGGCAAGCTGGTGGCGCGCACCACCAAGACCCGTGATTCATCCGGTGGCTTTGGCGCAGGCTTCAAGAGTTCTTGCACAGTCCTGGAGCGCTCGGCAGAAGCCCTGGGTGTTGATTTGGCAAAGTGGCTGGCCGCATCCGGTGCTCAGGCTGACGCGGTGAAGTGAGCCAGGACGCGACCCCGCAGCGCGCCTGGCGCGCCAACTGCTCGTTTTGTGGTGCCCCGGTCGAGTTCCGCTCGGCCGCCTCGCCCATGGCGGTGTGCAGCTATTGCCGCAGCACCCTGGTGCGCGATGGCCAAACCCTGCGCCGCATCGGCCAGAGCGCCGAACTGTTCGATGACCACAGCCCTTTGCAACTGGGCGTCACCGGGCGCCATCAGGGCGAAGGCTTTGCCCTGGTCGGGCGCCTGCAGATGGCTTCCGATGACGGCACTTGGAACGAATGGCATGCCTTGTTCGACAACGGCCGATCCGGCTGGCTGAGCGAGGACAACGGCGCCTATGTGCTGGGCTTCGACGCGGCCACGTCGGGCCAGCCCATCAACTTTGATTGGACGAAGTCCCAGCCAGGTCAATCGGCCGTGATCGATGGCCGGGCCTGGAGCGTGGCGTCCGTGGTCCAGGCCAGCGTCAAGGCCGCACAAGGCGAATTGGCCTTCCTGCCGGATTTCAAGCGCAGCCTGACCGTGGTCGAGCTGCGCAACCCGCAGGGCGAGGTCCTGTCGCTGGACACCCGCGACGACCCGCCCACGCGCTCATTGGGCCGCGCCGTGCGTTTGCCGGACCTGGCCCTGGTTGGCCTGCGCGATGAACACGAAGGCTCAGTCTCCAAGGTGCAAGGCCAGGCCATGGCCTGCCCCAACTGCGGCGCCGCCTTGGCCCCCAAATTGGACAGCACCAAATCCATCACCTGCGCATCCTGCCGGTCCGTGGTCGACCTCTCCAAGGGCCTCGGGGCCGACCTGGATTTCTACCGGCAGGACAACGCCCTGACGCCCTTGATCCCGCTGGGCAGCACCGGTGTGCTCACCATTGATGGCAAGAAGGACAGCTGGCAGGTGGTGGGCTACCAGGAGCGCTGCGACGAGCCCGACAGCCAGGAAGAAGAGCAAACCTTCTGGCGCGAGTACCTGCTCTACAACCGGCGCCTGGGCTTTGCCTTCCTGGTGGATGCCGAAGATGGCTGGAGTGCCGTGCGGCCCATCACCGGCGCGCCCCTGGGCCGTGGCGACAAGGTTGAGTGGCAAGGCGTGAGCTACAAAAAGCGCTTTGCCTATCCCGCCAAGACCACCTACGTGCTGGGCGAGTTCTACTGGCGCGTCTACCGCGATCAACGCACCTTCAACACCGACTACGCGGGGCAGGGCAGCAATGCCAAGGCCCAGCTCAACCGCGAGCAGACCGGCAACGAGGTCGTGTGGTCAGCGGGCAGCGCGTTGGAGGCCAACACCGTCATCGCCGCCTTCCGCATCAACCCGGCCGATGCCTCGCAGTTCCGCCGGGGCTCCACCTTGCTGTCTCGGGCGTCGACCTCATCCTCGTGGAATGGCAACGTGTCGTCATGGCTCATCATCGGCATGGTCGTGCTGATGGTGCTCGTCATGTTCAGTTGCTCGGACGACTGCAGCGATGTGCGCGAGACTTACGGCTCGGCCAGCACCGAATACCAGCAGTGCAAATCGTCTCGGGGCAGTGGCGGCGGCCGTTACCACGGCGGTTCCTGGGGCGGCTACAGCAGCGGCGGCTCTCACAAATGACCAACAACCTTCAA